>Ga0209339_1000342_pt1 | contig 17236 bp, 11 predicted proteins | sample OlaalgELextract3_FD_187376 | JGI IMG/M metagenome (GOLD analysis project Ga0209339, IMG submission 187376) | Olavius algarvensis symbiont microbial communities from Tuscany, Italy - Type A ELBA extract 3 (SPAdes) (version 2) | ecosystem: Host-associated > Annelida > Digestive system >... | reverse complement strand
GCAGAGCTACAGAGGCGCTGGGCAGAGCTACAGAGGCAACGTAATCTCTCAAAATAAGTAAGTTGGTATTTTAGGCTAGTTTTAGAGTGTGTCAGCACTCTCTCCATGCCGAACCATGTTCGCTGTGCTGGCAGCTGAAGACTGGACCACCAGCTGCTGAAGCAGGCTATCAATGTATGATCAGGAGAATGAGAAGACGCCAAGTGGCACACAGCACCTAGACACACACCTAACATCCCAGTATAACAGTGTCGAAATGACTTCTCACCATTTGCTATTAGAACTGAATGGATAAGAGCACAATACTGTAGTCATCCAGAGAATCACCGCTGTCTGGAAACCACTGATCATTAAAACACTAGTTTTATGCCGAATGCATCCGCTGATCACATCTGCCACTGCTAGATGTCACAGTTTACCATTGCACCATACTGGTGGTCACATTTCACGATACGATTCATCAAATATTAATGAACAAAACATTTCTACCTCAACAAGTTATTATTACCACACTGTTGTAGTGTTTTATATATGGTGCCACACAAAGTTTTCACAGTCACAGCAAATTTCAAGTACCGTAATAAACGTGCAAAATCCAATAAGAAAACTGCAACCAAGTAGCACTTAGCAGTAAGCCGTACCTTCAGGAAGAGTTCCGGAGCAACTCGCATGTAGAGGTCCATGTTCAGCTCATTATGGTAGGTAACAAAAGGCTTAGCAGCAGCTCCACCGGGAATCATGTTCATCATCGGCGTTTCCACCTTCAGCAAACAATCAACAAACTTCACCAACAGGTAAAAGTAAACGTAAATGGATTTATATAGTGCCTTTATTGTAGGTTCACACTCAAGGCACTTAGGTATGGTTCACACAGTTTTTATCTGCAAATTACACTGTACCTGCCTCTACCTCGTAAGCGTTCGCCAGACTGCACCACCATTGACAGACTGTCGAGCAGAATAATAATAGTAATAATAAATTACGGTAATTAATCAGTTGATATCATGTGACAACTTTGACTTACTATACCCACATGCGGTAAAAACATGCAACTGAGTATGAAAATACTGAGCAGCCAAGACAAATTATAACGCATGCTGCAAAAGCAGCACACGGCATCAACATTGCTAACTGCTGACACAAACCTCGAGAAATCCTTGCTCGTCAAAGAACCTCCGAACGTACGAGATAATTCGTGCCCTGGTGATGAAGTTACATCGCACATTGTCGTTCATTATCAGGTCCAAATACCGCTGCCGAAACCGTGTTTCCTACCATCATCCAGCAACAATCATATCTCTCACTTACTCAACATACCAACCGATTACTCAACATACCAACCGATCAATTATACATGGTTGTCAGTGACGAAAAATGTAGGTATTTTAAAACGACGTAACAGGATATTTTGTGGAAGGATAAAAAGCTAATTTTGCCTTATGCATTACTGAGACTGTATCGCAGTTCTGTTCCTTTAAAACTAATTGTCATATATTCGACATTTTTGCAATTGTTAGTCAACGCCGTACCTTGTCTTTGAGGCCGTAATGCAATTTGGGCAGCTGATGCAGACACGGTGACAGCAGGATCATGTGACTAGGCATTATACTCAGTTCTCCCTTCCTCGTCTTCCCTGCAACACAAAAGGGCAACGTAAAATACCCTCAATACAGCAGTTCTCATTACAGGGAAGCAATGGCAATACACTACAGACATTTACACTAGATCACTTTACCTTTTGCTTAAACTTAACTTTTAAACTGAACCTTAATCTAGACCCGAAAATCTGCTTTCAAACTGATGCTGAGATTAATTTTGGTTTAAAGGCTAAGCTGAGTTTAAAACCCAGTATAAACCTTAGTTTTGAGTTTTAGCTAACAGACAGTATCTGCTATAGGGAAATTAAAAACAACATTTAGCACAACAGGCTATCTAAATGCATTGCATAAATTTGGTTTAAAACTGGATTGTTCAGATTAATTTGGTTTAAAACCAAAGTCTGCTCTTCACTTCAGTTTCAAACTCAGTTTCACAGGAAGCAATCGAACTTCTGCACAACTTCTCTTTTTGCAGCGACTAGATTTTCAGCTGTGTTTTGTACGTTAAGTTTGAAACATAGGTTTAACCAAAAGATAGAGACACTCCCTGCCTCTATTAGCTTTTGTTAAGCGCCTCACTTTACGTTAGTAAAAGAGGCGCTTATTGAGATAGGCTGTGTCGTGACGTCGTTGGTCGTCACGCGCGTGCACTGTGGCCAAACGGTGCATCCTAGGCCTATAGTTACTATGGAACACTAATAGGAAACCCTACCCCAGGAATTCAATGGCACAACCTTCGACCCCCTGGGGTGACCCCTAACCGGGGAATGGGCCCCCGTGAGGCGCTTTTTGTCAAATTACTTTGACCTCTTGTTTTTCCACTGTGACACAAAAACTTCCCAAGAGGAACTTTTGGAGACAGCTGCAGCAGGATTTTTACAGACCAGACATGCTTCTGAACATATGAGATAACTCAACTATGTCAAAGTGCTCATTAAATGCAGAAAAAACTCAGCAAACTGAAAACTCTTTTTAGTTACATCATGGCCGGATGTGACATGATGTAACATCCGGCAGAAAAAGCAGATCAGACCTACTCTACACAACATCATACATATTGTGTGAGACGGGCTGTAATAGTGTCACGTTACCTGGATGGCCTGTGCAGCCCATTATGTCTCCTCGCTTTATCTTATCAGTCACCTTCAGGAACTCCTCTTCAGATGAATAAAATCTGTCACATCAACAATTCGGCCACTCTCTAGTCCTACGTGAGCACTTCGTTATAGCGTTCACAAAGTCGTGTAATAGTAGCCACTGATCAGTGATAAATGCGATGGATTTCAGTTCAACTCCAGCTGAAATTTATATGAGTCACTGGTCGGCATCAATTGTTGTTCCTATACCACAGAAGTCGGACGCTGGTATATGCGAGTCCTCATGCCCTCTCCCCCCTTGGGGGAATTGCATTATATTAAAAGGAGTCTATGCCGTCTTTTTTGCCAGTATTGAGTCTCTACAGTCACATCAAAACTGGCTATTATAACATATCCATTAAATCTGTCGTAATTGCACCATCGATTCTTGTTATTTCTATCTCACTTTTTTATTTTTTTTTACAAAAATTTATCTGCTGCACTCTATAAATTATTTACTTGTTTGGCCAGTATCAACAACCTGGCTGAGAACAATAACCATTTTAAATTCACAACAAAATTTGGCATTTCAAATATGTATGTAATTTTATATGCTGCAATGCCAAAAAAACAGTAAAAATGAGTCTATTCTATTAGCCATACTTGTTACATACTTAGCATTAGCCATGACTTGTATTTTCTTGCCTTCTGCACGGAGATCATAGAAGATTAACTTGGCACCAGCTTCTCGCTTGGCGTGTACACGTCCTGTTAAACAGTAACACAAATGTCACTGCTACACACTGGGACAGCAAGCATTACACTCACACTTCTGCACCGCAACTTGTATTTAATGCAGTTTGTTTGCATAAAATGAAATAAGCTACTGAATTGTGACTTCATGTATACACATTCGCATTACAGCACAGGAATACACTGCACCAAAGCTATCTTCTTGCAGTATACAGCAGGTTCACAAAAACTTAAATGAATACTGATACACAATTGGTCCTTTATATTTTCGTATCCTTCCCCTGCAGTAGCCTTGACTTTTAAAATGCTTCCAAATTAAAGTTGTTCACATAATGCTAAGCAAAAGTATGCAAAGGGCTATTTTAAAAAACATAATCAGTAAAAACAAATTACTAAAAGTGACTGAATAATTATGGACATATAGCTGTAAATATACTGATGTTGGATTAAGAATACAAGTTGGTCCACGCGAAAAACCACAACTACAATATATTTACAAATCAGTAATTTCCTCAAGTTGGAGACAGACTCATTTGTAAAATGTTAAAAAAGGCAACATAAACCAATCAAAAACAATAGTGAGAAATGGAAATAGAATGAGAACGAGTGTCACACCAGTAACAGAGACAATGTCTGGATGTTGCTGTCCGTCACCGACATGTTCGTACTTCTCGATGAACTCCGTGAGTGATGTCGTCACAACAAACTTGTGAGGGTACGGCGAGTCACCAGCGGCTTTCAGTGAGTTGACGTGAGCTGACCGTAGCTTGAAATATTCCTGAACGAAACAATACATGGGTACCCCAACAAATAACACACAAACACACATGAATAACTTCTCTCACTATCATGTGAATTGCACAATAAACAGCACACTCAAACTACAAAGCAATAACTCTGGTTTACGGAGTTTTCTTCCTGTGTGTACTATCTTTGGCACTACAAGTGTAATGACTGCTAAAGCACCAATTCCATAACATCACCTTCCATGCAGTGGGCCCAACAGCTGATGCAACATCAGTCCTTGCAACAAAACAATCTGGGAAAGGAAAAATCCTGAAATCAACAGGATAGATGAAAGGAAGTCAGATGACTTACATTTGGATCAATGTCGTCCATCTCCCCGGTCGACAACGATGGCTCTGAGGTGGTGGCAGTAGCAACAGCAGCAGTGACTGTGACAGCTGCCGCTTTCTCAGCCTTCTCCTTTGCCTTCTTGTCAGCCTTCAACCTCCGCTTCAACTCACTGTCAGCAAACAACAACATCAGTTTGGTCATCTGCATCATCTCTCTGCAACCTCTTCTTCATTTAAAAAACCACATCCAGTTATCTTTCAAATACCTCAAATAAGTCTTGTCGAGCATTAGTAACTGCTGGTACAGAAAATACAAACTAGTTCACTTATTTGTAACATTTATTTTCTTGCACAAAGTGTTAAAACAGGAAATCCTCACAGAGATTATTTCTGTGGCAAGCACAGAAGACTCAGAGACTGACATACTGTCTGTAAAGCAGTCCGTAAATGACGCGAATGGATTTCAATAAATTTTTAACTAATTAATGAATGGATCACCAACCATCAGCAATGCAACGTACAGTCGATGCAACACGAGAAATAACAAAATGTCACATGTAAGTTATCAAAAATGACAGCATGAAGTCCAACATTCAAGTTGGTTCTGTCAGCTGTACTGGTACCTGCTGACTGTTGAATTACCACAGGGAAATAATTTCAGCATTTTCCACATCTAGACATATCTTGTGTGAGAGTAAGCGTACGTGTAGATTCTGCGGCATATTAAACATCAATGATGAAACTCTGTTGACAGTGACCTATTTGTTGGAGTTTTTAAAAACAAAAAAGGTCGATTTTCGAAAATACGTCGTATACTGGTACAACAGCTCTGGCATAGAACTCTGACATATTACTAAAATGCATGGACAGTGACACAACACCTGAATCTGTCACAGAAGAATCAACACATATAGTTTTATTGACATTGACAGCAATTCCATAAGTTTACAATTATAAATGCAACATAAAATAAGTCATAAATGCAAAACATAACCATCAAAAAATTTAACACACCAACAGAAAAACGCAAGACATATTCACAGACACTCACACAGTGACAGACTATACTTTTGCAGTTCAATACAAAATTACAAATGGATGGCAACACATTATGAAAGAACAAGTTTTTGCAAGAAGGCAAATTGGTTCTGACTTGCGGCAGGAGCTCACTGGCACAGAAAATTCCTGCTAATAATTCAGTTCACTGATGTTTTAAGAATACTGGAAGACACGTTAAGTTTGTTTCAAATGGCCCTGATGGCTGTGCAGTGTGCAGTCAGAATGAGGCAGAGTGATGATGCTGACCTTGCATCTGTGTGACGGCTGGAGATGAAAGGAGAGGTACTGAGAGCGGATGAGGGAAGGCGCCTTATCACTGGTCGCAAGAAATGAGCAGCTTGTCGAAATGCAAAACAACTATTCTGCATGGTCCTCAGTGGCTGAAGTACATAAGGCATCATCCATCGATCAAAAATAATCCACGATGCACATCACAGAAAAACAACAAAACAAAGCACATAAGAACAACCACAAAATGCAGTCTGTAAAAAGTTTCAACGCTATGTTACAAATAACACAGAAACATTTTATGCAGGGTTGGAAAATATAAAAAATATCATGATATTTTTTGATATTTTCCAGAAAATGAAAATTTCTAATAAGTTATATAACAATAGATGTAACATGCTGATGCAGTATTTAATGTCGATAAGTTGCCAGTCATTTGTACCATACTTAGTTTTAGTTGAACTATTTACGTTATGTTAGCCTTATGGTATGAGCCGTCCGTCTGTGTCTGTCGTCTGGACGCTGTTGCGCCCTACCCACAGGGTTAAAATTTTCATCAATATTTTTGCAGCAACTAATAGCTTAGAGACTTGGGCAGTTTGTGTTAGTTACGCATGAATTAGACAAGTAAGTAAATAATAATAATAATAAAGGTTGATATTTTGAAAATATCGAAAATATCACGATATTTTCGCTTGAAAACATCATGATACCGGTACTATCAAGATATATATCGATGATATATATCATTGATATTTTCGTGCCAACCCTGATTTTATGCGTCCAAGTTGTAACAACAGCAACATCTAACACTTATAATATAACACTCTCAGACGTCAATGCAATATTACTGTAGAAAATGCCATAACCCTCAAGTGACCAAATCCCGAGTGGGACGCTTTTCCAGTCACTTTTGGGCTTATGGTACTTTACCATAGTTTCCCACTCCAGCTGTTCGAGCAACCACCGCCGCCAGAACAGCAGTCCAGGCATTTATCTGCTGTCGTCTTGACTACTGCAACTCCATCTTTATGGCATGTCAGACGGCCTTCTACGGAAAGTTCAATCCATTCAGAACGCCGCTGCACAAGAGCTCACAGGAGCTCTACGGTGTGACCATATCACGCCGGTGCTACGTCAGCTGCATTGGCTGCCTGTCTGTCAACGAGTATTTGCATGCCTGGTACATCAGTCGCCGGGTGGTCAGACAACCGCATACATAGCCGACGACATCCAACTCATTACGGACAGTGATCATCGTCGGCTACGTTCAGACACAGACACACAACAACATCGGCAATCGAAGCTTTAGTGCTGCAGGCCCCCGCGTGTGTAACAGTTTACCGCCGCACCTGCGACGAGAGATGAACTTTGCACGTTTAAAGCATCAACATTTCTATTCAGGAGTTAGTCAATCACAGCACATTGTGACTGCTTGCTATTTTGGCGCCTTAGAAATACTCTTACTTACTTATGAATTCACATGGTACATGGGCATGATGAGAGTAAGTGTAGTAGGGTTTAACATTTTGGGGACAATTTTATGGGTCAGATCAATAAACCAATAATAATAATAATAATAATACGACAACTTATAAGGCGCCGTAACATGTCCATAAAGTCACTACAAGGGCGCCGAAAGTCACTACAAGGGCAAGACACAATAGTGTCATAACTGAAAGGCAAATGTGCATGACGAGTATAGATTACGATTATCAGTATCCACAGATACAACGCACTGTGTTGCTATACATTGCACCAGTCATGATAAACATCAACATAAACGAGAAACTGACGGCATAGGCGTTAGACTCTTCACCTGCATCTTAATTAAGTGTTTTGTGATGAGCTCATAATTTACCTCTTGCTGATTTGCTCGTCGTCAACCTCAGCCATTTCCCGCCGTCACGTGTTTTACACCCTTTACAACGAAGTCGCTCGCGGTTTCGCTTTCCTACAGATTTTGTTGAAACTGATCACCACTTAACTAAATAATGGAATGACGAACACATATGCTTTACACCGAAATCAATCGTTTTCAAATCAACCAAATTACACTATCGAAAAAACGCATGGATATGATGCAACAAAAAAGTAAACAAATCTATTGTGACTATCTGGCCACAAGGATATTGCGGACTAGCGATCCGCAAGTTTTGCAACAAACTTCAAAATAATGAAAGTGAAACCAGAGTTTGAGCTATTGATTGATACTCGAATACCGTACTTGTCAGCGACTGGCGTCCATAAATACCTTAAACGCGGCACTTGTTTGATCTTCATTCTTCAAACAAGCCTGCCCTTGCTTGCCTTGAGAGTCCTCGGCTTGGCCTTGAGTTGACAATCAATCTTGGCCTCGCTGTTTTTGAAAGTCTTCGGCATGGCCTTGACAGTTGACCTTGGTTTGGCCTTGAGGCCTACTTTTGAAAAGGCATGCAGCTGGCTATTTTGGCCTTGGCCTTGACGACACATATTTCATAACGAGTTTAACGACACACTGGTAAATATAAATCTTATCTTGAACCATTTTCAAGTTATTAAGCCGCCGCTCTCGACAGCGAGAGCGGCTTTATGCAACGTGCTGTCCATCTGTTCGTCTGTCTGTCCGATTGTCTGTCTGTCGCCAAAATACGAAAACGCGATTTTCTCAAAAACTAAGCAATTTAGAGCTATGGTGTCTATTGACGAATGACGACCTATAGGAAGTCGTACATGGGCTTTTCAAAGAACCCATAATTGGACCCCTAAAATCCAAGATGACTGAGATCCGCCATTTTGCAAATTCGACTTTTCTGCTGAGAAAGGTCCGATTTGGATAAAATTTCGCTAAGTGGTGCAGAATGACATGTCCACTGCGGTGATATGATCGAAATCGAAACCAGAAGTAGAATCCCAATATGGCGGACATTTGGGCGAATTTAATGGCATGTCATCTCATAGCCACCTGCCACATTGCAGGGTGCTGCCGCTTGGCGAATTCAATGACATGGCATCCCAGATACACGTGTCACTTTGCAGGGTAGGCCTACTTCCACTTGGTGAATTCACTGTCGTGATGCCAGATCCACATCCGCATTGCAGGGTGCAGTCACCTGACGAAATCAATGTCATGATCGTGCCACAGTGTAAGAATTCCTTCCGCCATATTGAAAATTGTTTTTCGCCATAATTTATTTTTTTTATTAATGCTGTTTGGGATTTGATGAGCGGCGCCTTTCATATCATCTCCGATACACTTGTTTGAAGAATGTCTCGACCTTAAAGGGCCACTCACACGACAAATTGACCAAACGTGCAGAGCAAATGCACTTAACAATGATCAGGTCTTCTTCATCTCACATAATTATGGCAATTATATCGCTTTGGAGATATTGGTCTAAAATTGCGATTTTTCCACAAACCTTTCTACATAACGAACCCTTGGGAAAACGGTTGTTTTCCACAACTAAGCCGTATCCCTGGACTATCAGTTGGTGTTATTAGATTCTGCAAAATGGTCTCTCTTTACTCACATCTCATGCGCGTTGCAGACGGACAGACGGAAATGCGATCTTAATAATGTAGCGAAGCGTTTACTATGTAACACTCGCTAACAACTGTAGAGTATAGACTGTAGTAGGTACTAGTTGTCATTTTTCATGTTTTGTAATACTACGAAATGTCATCTTATGACTGACGAACATTTAATGTACAATTTTTTTTCAATCACACACTATTGGAATACCCAGATCAGAAAACTGGACTGTTTGTATGGTCATCAGGACCACTACTTATATTGTTGACGTGTAGCACAAATTAATCTACATCAATTGTGTACATCTTTGTTAAATAACATTTCTGATCATGCACAAATTATGTTTGTTTTTATTTATTAATCTGTCTCTCTCTCTCTGCAGCGAGTCTGCTACAGAGGACTGTGCCTTAGCTATCTGCATTTCTGAAGCTAACAGATAACAGACAGCAGTGACTTCAAAACCACTCATTTCGAGACCTTCAAAAATAATAACACCTGGACAGTGCTCATGATGCTTTCATCACGACAAAGCCACTGCAAGAGTTCACCTGGTTCATTTGATGAACGTAGAACAACATCAAGTGGCTACCAACCCTCAGACCAAGTGAACCAACTTGGGCCGTGTGTCTGTCGGTAGACTTCTATTCCACATCCATAATCATCCACCATCACCATTTATTACTACACGTATTCAGTCCAAAATCTGTTATGAAATACTGCTCAGTGGAAGGGCAGAACGCAGAGTTGAGTTGATGGATAGATGGATCTACACGGTGTTCCAAAAAAACATGTGACCACATTATCGATTATAAGTTGAATTAGAACTGTCTGTTTACAAAGATTTTTGGCACACATATTAATAAGACTATAGGCCATTGACAGATAATTTTAGTTTCCCACCTCACCTATTTAGTACAGCTACTTTACCTTGGGAAAGTGTTGAGACCAAAATATCACAAATTTTGCCTCAAATTGCTGATTTTCTCAATGCTACAGTACTAGCATAATAACTGCAAAACTGTCGCCATATTATTATTTATTTACTTATTATTCAACTTACAGTTTATAACAGAACAATAACAAGATTTATTGCAGACCATAAGATTGTTTATCAGCAGGTGAGACGGGATCATATGGGATTGGCTGCAGACGGTCCACTTAGTCTAGTTACAATGGGCGGGGGAGAGGCTAGACCACTGCACCAAGTGGACCGGCAGACGGCAGTGGCCGTGTACAGGTAACAAAAGCACTCTGCTCTGTGTGAACTGTGAAGCACTAGAAACCGTCCGTCTAAATCTTCAGAAATACCTCCTTGCACCCGCCTCAGCAGCTTCACAGCACTACAAACTCCCACAGCATCCACAGTCCACAATGCAAAGTGCAGATGTTTGATCCGGCCACCTCATTGACTCTAATTTTATTACTAGATTACTTTTTGTGACACCTATTAATTACTTAACTGACTAACATGATCACTTTGCGTAACCTAGGCCTACATCCCACATGTTGGTCTATCAATAAGTTTTATAGAGTTCTGCAAACTACACATTCACAAGCAGCAGTATTACCAAGTCTATGAAGTGACAACAGTATAGAAAGCTATAATACACGTACTATAATCTTACTCAGATGTCGAAAAAAATTGACGGAACATAATACGAACGGGAACGGGTCAATTTGTTATCAAAATGCGTTAAACTTTACCCTGGAAATGTGCGAAAAACATAAACCCGAAACCCGGGTTTCAGAGCGTCATAAACCCGGGTTTCGGGTTTGGCAAAATGAACGGGTTTCCCCGGGTCCCGGGTTTTCCAAAATCCAGGTTTCAATCCATACCGTGCACCATACTGCTTTGACATATAGCGATTATTAACCAGTATCGCATCTTCCTGTGAAATTTTCATAATTTTGTTTATTTTTTACTGATATTTAGGTCTTGACAGTTTCCCAAGGTAAAGTAGATGCACGAAATAGGCAAGGTGGGAAAATAAAAAAAACCTGTCGATGGCTTATACTCTTGGTAATAAGTGCACCAAAAATTGCTGTAAACGAACAATTCTAGTTCAACTTATCGTTGAAAACGTAGTGACATGTTTTTTTGGGAACACAGTGTAGTTATACCGAGATGGTTTACATTTACCCACCCGCTGCTGGTACTTGTCGAGCCAACGTAGATCAACTACAATGACCAAAACCAATGCATTACCGCTAAGCCAAACTGCCACACATATATTGCACATTACTGGCATCATCGTAAAATACTACAGAAAGTAGCAGCAAAACAACAACTGACAATAAATGCATAATAAGCCATCACTTGTACGGCTAACTTGTTAAACTGTATCTGAAATACTATCAAATTATATATGCACTGACAAAGCTTCATTCCAAATATTTGTCAACACTGTTAATAAAATGCTTCAAAACTAGTCTACTACGACTAATTAAAATTCAAAAATTTAAATTACGGTTCACCGAGACAAGAAATGCATATTAACAATTTTAAAAAACTGTACTGGGCCGTATCTTACAAGACATTATAACAATGGCAGCTGAATTGAGGTTATTGAGCATGACTGCATAAAATCAGTTACAACGACAACACAACGCTGACGAGAATGACTACCGGTACAACAGCTAGGCTGGCTTTATAACTATCATTATTTTAAAAGTGTTACCGTCACTGCCAGACAAATACGACGAGTTCTGACAGTTGTTTAATTCACTGAAGGGTATGACATCGTTGATCTGACACTGCGGCGTGTCCGCATCGAAGTAGCAGTGTCTCTGGACAACATGGCGGATGTACTCCACACCATCTTGAACACCGATGATGAGCACAGCCACGACAGTTCTTCGAGGTTCGCAAGACTTAGAGGCAATTACCAGCCGTACAGTGTCATATGTTGCCCCGGCAACCTCGATGTTACGCCACAGTCCAATCAGAATAAACTTGGAGAAATGGACACCCTTCGGAAACAGCTCGGCAGTCCACTCCCAGGATGGAGCATCTCCCGAGTCCGTTTTGGCTGCAGTTGCTGGAGTTGAGAAAAACACAGGACAGACATCATAAGATGAGAACGACGAGAAACTATCGACAGACAAGGTCGTACTCCAGACATCGTTTGTATAGTGCCGCGGCTCAAATGCGTGACCAGAAAACTGTGACTTCGGATGCGAGCTTGAGTGAAAATCCAGCGACTGCTGGATCTGATCCTCAAAAAAGTCTGCATAGTCGGCGAATATGGGATCAGCAGTCACCAAACCGATCTGAGATGGTGGAATCATGGCAAAGCGAACATGCAGAAGAATGTGAGTGGCATGTCTTTTTGTGCTGCTGGCAACAGCATAGCACTCCTGATGTCGAATCCACCTCGAAACGCAGCGGAATAACGTCAGCTCATCCGGAATGACCAGATCTGACTGCTGAATCAGTTCGATCAGAACGTCTTCATCGATTGACAAGTAGTCGGAAGTACATGCAACTTTGTGAAAGTTCCACAGAATGAACTGACGGCACGTATTAGCCAGCTGTTCGTGGTTAACACTCAGTGCGTATTGCATCCAGGACACGGCGCGGTTCCTCGACGTTATTGTGACTAGATGAGCAGACATATATCGACAGCAGACCTGCTGCAGATCGACAACGTTGTACTTATCGGCCAACATCAGCACGGCAAGAACTGTGTCGTGAGTCAGCAGTATACGACCGGAGTACAAGTAGTGCAAAAAGTCCGCAAACACCTACATATCGTACAAGCAGTGTGACATTATTGATAAATGATAATGCACCTTACAGTTAACATAAACAAATCTCAACATAGAAACTCCACGTGCGCATGTAGACACGGTTGACGTTGCAAACGTGGAGTTACACGTTCGCACATGGAGTTCGACGTTTGCACGTGGAGTTCTATGTGCGAACGTGTAACTAGAACGTAGAACGCCACGTGCGAACATAGAACTCTACGTTCGCACGTCAACCGTGTCTACGTGCGAATGTGGAGTTTCACGTGCGCATGTGGAGTTCTACGTGCGAATGTGAACAACACGTTCCCATGTGGAGTTTCACGTGCAAACGTGAAGTTCGACGTTGGCACATATAAAACTCGTGTGATGACTGTTACGGGCCACCGTACATTTCTTTTACTGTCCCTATAAAAATCAAGCAGCTGTAATGTTGTGCATCAACAGATCAAAAAACCGTTGTTGATGTAAATAAAGTGAAAGGCCTCACAGAAACAATACTTGAAGAGTCAGTATCAGTTTCAATATGAACTGATCTCATATGATGTTTGACGTGCACTTAAAAACTGACAGTTAGCCAGTTTAGTCTATGAAATCAAACAGAAAATTAAGAATTTTTAACATAAACTAAAAAAAAATACCTCTACATCTACATAATAGCAAAACAACCTCTAATGTGCTGCAGTGCATATTGTAGTAAGTGGCAAAAAAGGAACGAGGCTTATTAAAACCTGTCACTACTAGAAGTAGAAGACTGCAGATGAGAATAAGGAGTCATTATAATCAGGGTGACTACTCTCCAGACAATGTGAAATTCCCTGACGGTTCGCGGCACTTCTCCGCGACACTCAGCATGTTAACTGTTACTCATATCATGCCTGTACTAGTGTTACTGTCAGTGGTGGGGGTAGAAATGCAACAGTGCATAACCCGAAACCATATATTTAATATTTAACACAGAAGAGACTCCTACTAAATACCTGTATGGATGGCAACATGCAGCTTACAATAAACAGTTAGGCAACTTTTCCCTGACGAGATTTTTTCCATGACATTTCCCTGATTTTTAGTAAAATCTCTGATATTTCCCTGACAGCTGTCAAATTCCCTGACATTTCCAGGTTTTCCAGACAAGTGGTCAACCTGTATAATACGTTCTCAGGTAAATCCCCGGGTGAAATTAATTTCATAATAACGTCTCTGTCTTTAAATCCTTTGATACTGATAGACAGCAAATCTACATCCCACCATCTGCATTCACCACTAATATAATAACGTAATGTGGTGTAAATCTGCAACTGTGCAATGAGCCGTGCTGTAACATACGGTTCGGCTTCACACTGGCTAACGTTCTTCAAATATCAGTCACGTCATGATTCTAGTCAGTTGCGTTGTTAGCTCCATGCAGCTAACACCATCAAAAATAATGTACCAAGGATAAAGAAGATGAAAGTCCTGTGTCATCAGACCTGTCTGGAATCAGTCTCTGGGGATGAGTGACTGTACAGCAACATTTGAACACCATCTCAAGGCACACTTTTTAACATTCATCTCAGCGACAGACTTTTTCTTCCTTGTACCGGTATTTTATTAATTACTGTAATAATACCTGGCTTGTTGCAGGAAATAAACACTTTTTTGTTTCTTGCATTAAAAATTTATTTGATAATACTGAAGCACATAAAATCATTGATTTTATTAAAGAAACTCGTTTTTTATAAGTAACTTTAATGTTTTCATATTAATGTTTGTTATTTGTTTTTTTATTCTAGTGTAAAAGCCTTGATCTTACATTCATAGGTTTTACCGTCTTATAAGTTATTTTCATATCCTATCCATCATATAAACCTTGAATGGGACTAAATAGCGTTTTTGTGCTGATGTGCCGTTAAGAACTACACACTCACTTGTTGCAGGCCTAGCATAGTGGCATAAGTTGACGGAAAGCAACATACCGGAACACAGGACTGCTCCTCATGCAGCTCGATGCTAGGTCGAGAAGAATCTGGCCAACAAGGATTCATCAGCATCACGCGCAGGACATCACTGGAACAGCTGAGGATCAGTTTATGTGCAGAAAACGAGCGTCGAGTGACGTCGCCATCATTGCAGCAGACAATGAGCTCAATGTCACTCAAACTGTCATTTTCACACAAGGACGCTACTTTGTTGAGCACCGCCGGCGAGTTGTTGACAACCTGGCCGAGCTCATGATCGAACGATGACGACATCAGCATGCAGCTATTGGCATCATTGTCAGCTGCATGACCGTCGGATAACTCTCTGTCTCGCGTCATTAAACGTGGTTGCTTGACACTCGTGGAGTTACCCAGTGATGCATGCATTGCTGCACGAGCTTTATCTGCCAGCAAATCAAAGCAGATATAATACATCATCATTCAGGGGCAAACAACCGCGCTCTCGATGCTGTCTGGACTTATAGTCACTGACCACGTGGCAGCTACAAACATCACTGTGCTTATAGTACCATCATCGATGTGGGCACCCAACAGCAGTATCCTGCTACATGCATCCATGGCAAACAGAGTGTGCACATCTTTTTCAGCATAATATTCGAGAATAATAAATTTATGCATGCTATCTCTGTCTCTCTCTATCGAGGAATATCAGTGGCTAGACACAAATTCATGGTTGTCCAGTACTGTTTACACAGACAATGGCAATGTGTCATTTATTCAGAGTCCATTGCTCAGTACTTCTAAAGTATAAACAGTGTTACAAAGGACATCCGAAAAGCTGTTCTATTTCTAAATAACATAACCTGTGGATATGAACACGATCTGAATAACACAGTGTTGTCCCGGCCGGGGCATATAAACTTTATAAAGACTCTAAACTAAAATTGCAGCACTTGCTATGATAACTCAACATCTACAGGCAGACATACGCAAGTCGTGTGGATTTCGATTCATTCATGGTTTTTATGCGTATATTTCGATCCAAAAAATTCTAAAGGGACATCTTCACTTCTGTCTAAATTAAAAGGAGCCATTGTTTGGCCCCTTAATGCATGCAATAAAGTGGCTACAGATGGGTGTCCCTAAAACCTAACCACACGACTACACAGATGACTGCACATCTTAAAACAGGGCCTAAAATACCGTTTTGCAACACAAAGTGTGTAGTAGGAATTTATGAGTGTGTTGTAGAAATTTAGGATTTTGTGAAATTGCAACAAGTGCACAGTAAAATTTTTGGACAGAATACAAAGTCTCTAAAATATTGTCAACTGCATTCGTATATGATTTATCGATCGGCACCATTTTCAATGACTTTAAACGACGCCTAACCAAGATTTCAAGGTCACCCAATATTCGATGCTAAATAACGGTAACGGTAGAAGATAGAGGAGGCAATAAAAGATGAATAGGAACTCGTATGCGATCTGTCGAATGGTGCCATTTCTAATGACCTTCAATGACCCCTGACCTAGATTTCAAGGTACGATATTTTGAACGTCAAATAACTCAAAAATGATGCGAGATAGAGCTGATTACAGTGGCAGACCGATATAAAGTCGTATATGATGTATCGATCGGCACCAATTTCAATGACTTTAAACAACTCCTAAGGGAGATGTCAAGGTCACGTCAATACTTGAAGTTGACGTTGAATAACGGACCATATTTAGTCCTACAATGGACAACTAATAAGAACTTACAGTACACACGCCTTACTCATAGGTGTAGGCCTACTGGATGACATTGAGTGACTTGCAAAATTTTTAGTTCTTTTTAGTCCTTAAGCAAGCATTGCCGGTGCTGCCTACGCTCCTAAATGAAGTGTGGTACTTGTCAAAGTACTATGTGATGTCAGTTGAGGGTGTTCGGTAAGCAAAAAGTTAGCTAGCTGCTTGAATGCACATCGTTCCACAGACAGTTGCTTAGCATGTGTAATGTTGCAAGCCTTCATTTGAGTAAGCTTATCTTTATAGCATTCTAGTCCTTTCAATAAAAACTTTAGTTTGTGTGTGTTATTTATAAAACTATCAACAATAAACTGCTCAGTAAATAAGTAAGCAAGAGTATTCATAAGGCACAATATCAACAGGAGGTCAAAGTAATTTGACAAAAAGCGCCTCACGGGGGGCCCATTCCCCGGTTAGGGGTCACCCCAGGGGGTCGAAAGTTGTACCATTGAATTCCTGCGGTAGGGTTTCCTATT
>Ga0209339_1000341_pt1 | contig 17253 bp, 3 predicted proteins | sample OlaalgELextract3_FD_187376 | JGI IMG/M metagenome (GOLD analysis project Ga0209339, IMG submission 187376) | Olavius algarvensis symbiont microbial communities from Tuscany, Italy - Type A ELBA extract 3 (SPAdes) (version 2) | ecosystem: Host-associated > Annelida > Digestive system >... | reverse complement strand
AATTTTCTAAGCACAAGTTGCAGACAAAGGCAAAACTTGCAAGTCTAAATCAGCAACTTGAGCAGGCTCAGAAGTCTGCTGCTGATGTTGCTGACAAAGTATGTAGCCATTGTATATATATAATTTTACTTTTTCGCAGTGTAGAATACAGACAGAAAATTATAAAGATGCCAAAATGCTCTTCTGTTTTTCATTTTTCTTACCTCCTTTGTGTAATATTTATTTTTATTGCACGTCAGCATACTGACGCGCGATATTGATATAGCAATTCTGTCCGCCCGTCTGTCCATCCGTCCATCCATCTGTCTGTCTGTCTGTCCGTGACGTTCCGGCCGGTATCAGATGAAAATGACTTAACATATTGTCATAGTTTTTTAACCATACAGTAGCCCAATCATTCCAGTTTTATCAGCATCAAACATCTTCACAAAATTCTGACGTCGTCACCCCCTGCGGGGGTGATAAATACAGGTGCGGTATAAAAATTTCCTGGTTTTCTATCACTAAGTCACAGACGATACAAGATAGCGCCATAGTTACTATGGAAGGTGAATAGGAACTTGCATGCGATCTCTCAGATGGTGCCATTTCCAATGGCCTTGTCGTGTGACACAGTTAAACTAGTTAGTTATTAATTATTGTTATTAATTAGTTATGAACATTTTAAGTATAAGTTTATTATTATTGCTTAACTAACTAATTATGAACTGTGAACTATATCCTATAAAGGCACAACTATCACTGAACTGTTGTGCTGCTGCAGCTGCTGCTGTTGCTGGTCTTACGTGGTCTGTGTAGGGAGAGTTTTCAGTTGCTGCGGCGCCATTGTGAGCGTTGTATTTGTGTCCAAATACATAGTCATTACCGTGGCTGCCTTCTTGCATTAATTCAACACCACAAACGACAGAAATGTGATGACCTTGAATGAACCCTAACCCTGTTTTCAAGGTCACACCACTCTTTGATGCTGAATAGCTCATAAACGGCTACAGATACGGCAATAGTTACTATAGAAGGCGAATAGGAAACCGCACCCAAGCTTTTGAATGGCACCCGTTTCAGTGACCTTGAGTGACCTCTAAGCCATGATTTCAATGTCACGATATTATTCAACATCAAATAACTCGAAAATGGTTGAAGATAGAGCTATAGTTACAATGGCGGACTAATAGAAAGTCATACATGGTCTGTTGAACCGCGCCATTTTCAATGACCTTGAATGACTCCAAACCCAGATTTCAAGGTCAGGCCATGTTTTGATGCTGAATGTCTCGGAAATGGCTAAAGATATGGCCCGAGTTACTATGGAGGGCGAATAGGGAACTGTACCCAAGCTTTCAAATGATACCATTTTTAATAACATTGAGTGACCTCTAACCCACATTTCAAGGTCACGATAAATTTCACGTCATATAACTCGAATACTACTAAGTCATGTATGATCTTTCCAATGGTTCTGTTTCCAGTGACCTTGAATGACCCTTAACCTAGATTTCAAAGTCACGGTGTAATATTTAGGCCTATAGATGCCCTCGCTGACGCGCGATCTGTTTGCGATAGTTAAGTTCTTGTTTAATGATCCGTTCTCTTTACGAAAGCTGGGACTACAACAACACTGATGTTGTACTGTTTACATGCGAAGTTCACCATATTGTGGAATGTTTTTCTGATATGTGTTTGAAGTCCGATAAGTGAAAATAATAATTACCAGATATAAGAATGATTTTTCACCAATACAAGGATGTTTTGTAGTAACAGCTTCTATTGATTTTATCATTTGAATGTATCTGACGATTATTTTCTCTGTTTTGCTAGACTGTTGAGTGACTATGTAATGTCTAGTGGACGGTGGTCAGTTTTTGATGAGCAGCTGAAGAACTGATTGCTTATTTTAAAGCTATTTAATGTCATTATTATAATAAAACTCTAAGTATCGTCGTAGAAGATGTAATTGGTGTGGTGATGTGGTGTAGGCGTCGGCAGGATCAGATGAGAGTCTGAGTACAATAGTATCAGAAGTGTCGGCTGGTTCTGCTGGTCAGACCACCAGGGCTCGACTCCAGGTTGTTGTCAAACTTCATGAAATCGTACTGAAGTGTTTGGCTGAAAATTTGCCAACTAACTAATTACATTGCAGACATCATCATCATCGTCGGTTTTGTGTCCACTTACAAAGATGACCAGCAGACATTACAATGTTAAAAGTTGTAGGTAGTGTTAAAAAATTCAGCGAATAAAAACGTTTTCAAATGTCTTCTGAAGGTTGCAGGTGTGGACTGGCGACAAATGTGCTCTGGCAGGCAGTTCCAGGCAGCGGGTCCTGCATACGCGAAGGCCCGCTCGCCGAACTTGGAAAGTGTACGCGGCACGACATAGTCAATAATGGCAGTCGATCAAAGACCGCAGCGAGTAGTTGCTACCGCAACAGACTGTACAGTGTCTAAGAGATACGACGGAGGTCTTTGGTTGTGAATGGCGTGCATCAATGTGCAGAGTTTGAACTGAAGAATTGAAAGTTGAAAGAGCCCTGTACCGTCCGTCATAAATTGTATAAGTGACTGAGGAGTCGTTATCAGAAAGACCAGTGACTGTGTTGCAGTAGTGACAGTTATCTGTCAACAGAAGAAACGTTTAAGCTAAACACCATATTATAACAGTTTTGAGTGACAAATAAGGATTTTTTAAATTACTTTATTTCATAAGCGACAGATCATCAAAGTCACTGATGTTTCATTTTGTATAATGCATTAGCACATTAGAGGTTTTTCTACGATGATGCGCTATATAAATCGACATTGTCAATTTGTCTGTCTGTCTGTCTGTCTGTCTGTCAATAACACTGTAAAAAGCACAGATCAACTTCACTGCAGTAGCATGATGGAGTAAATAGAGAAGATAGAGAGAGAGCTAATTGTCACAGGTTCTGCTGATAAAGTTTCTCTTACAAACCTGCTGAGTTTCTGAGGAAACTACGTTCAGTGGCGACATATACCGTGTACCACAGAGGAAACTACGTTCAGTGGCGACATATACCGTGTACCACAGAGGAAACTACGTTCAGTGGCGACATATACCGTGTACCACAGACATATACCGTGTACCACAGACAACTACGTTCAGTGGCGACATATACCGTGTACCACAGAGGAAACTACGTTCAGTGGCGACATATACCGTGTACCACAGACCCTGTTAGAGAAAAATATTGTCTGTAAATATCTCTGTTTTGCTACTTTCAAGTTTCATTAAGTCCAGAATTTTAATTAAACTTTAAAAAAAACTATTTTTGAACTATTCAGAAATGTTTAGTGAAATTTCAAACTTTGAAATTTAAATTAAAATGAAATTTTAAACTTTTAAATAGAATTTCAACCATAATCTGCGAGTGCAGGTGATGAGGAAGAAGCTGAAGGATAAAGACGTTGACCTTGCAGATTGCCGAGCTGAGATTGATCAGCGGGATCACGAGCTGGTGATGAAAGAACGCGTCATTGCTGAGAGGGACGACGTCGTTAGTGAGTTACAGCAACAGATTTCACGGCTCAACGCCGAGCTCCAGTCGACTGTCAATAATTCGCTGTCAGCTGAGGTGACGTCGACTTTCACAGATGATACGGAGGTTGGTAACTAGTTACAATGATGTAGACCTCTAGAATTAGGCTCATAGTGTTGTCTTACATTTTGGAAGCCTTGGGAGACACAAGTGGCGTGGTAAATAGATGAGCTAAACAGAAGTAATATGACGAAACATCACTGACTTTGGTGATCTGTCACTTATTAAATAAAGTAATTTAAAAATTCGTGATTTGCCACTCAAAACTTTAAAAAAACATAGTCATGGGTCATCTGAATTCTGCTTATGAGTCTGAAATTGTAACCTAATGAGAGTAAACAGTGCTTAGCTATGAAGATTCAATCACTGTCTACAAGGACTTCTTCTTCTTCTTCTTTCAAAGCGTACTCCGCTGGAGCATTGCTGTGTCCACAATATGTCGCCATTCGTCTCGAGTAGTGGCCTTTGTCCAGGCAGTCGCGAGGCCAAAGTTCAGAGGGCCAAGGTCTGCCTCAATTGCATAGAGCCAAGTGTGGCTAGGTCTTCCTGCTGGTCACTTCCAGTCGGGCTGTACTTGTCGGATACACGCTGCAAGGGCTCAATGGTGGTCCTCGCGAGGTGAACAGCGAGCAATATGGCCGAAGAGCCGCAGACGTCTATTAGTCACCAGGTGAGAGAGCAGTGAACAACCAGTGCTTCTTCAAGGATGGTCTACAAGGACTGCACAATTGTAATGGTGTTAATATCACAAGCATGACACATTTGCTTGCTGCATTTTTCATAGCTTCAATATAACATGCGGCACTGACAGAACAGTACCTGAGTGATGTGGACGGATGGACAGTTTCTCTGCAGCAATACACTTCATCATCTTGGTTGCCAGCGCGCTGGAGATAGCTGTAGTTTTGTTTTCCATTTTTATTGAAAATCAGGCATTTCTAAGTGAATACAAATAGCTCATGTTGTGTTTTCTGTAATTTTTGGTATATCTGATGTGGCTGTGCACTCTGCTTTCTTCACATTTGTTAGGACACACACACACACCGTGCTGTCATTATTTTATTATTTTGATAATATCTGCTACTGTAACTGTGTTCAGGGCACACACATGCAGCTGAAGGAGATGTATGCTCAGATGGTGTACAAAGACAACAAGATTGTTGAACTCAACGAGCGAGTGACAGAGCAAGACCAGGTCATCATTGACATGCAGGAACTTGTCTCGGAGAAGGATGAAGTCATCCGAGGTCGCGACATGGCAATCCAGCTTCTCCAGTCGACCGTTACAGAACAGAGCATGAGACTACGTGATCAGGAATCACTCGTTGCTCGGTTGTCCGCCAAGGTCGAACGGGCGGAAATTGAACTGAATGCTTTCCATGAGCGGCTTGAGTCTGATGTCGCTGGAGAAGAACAGAAATTGTTTGCCAATCATCTGAAAACGATTCAGGAAAACTTTGCCGAGTTGCTCACGAAGAAAGACGACGAAATAGTGAAACTTCGACAGCAGATGGCACAGCACGACGAGTCGTTATCAGCAGGAGCAGTCGTAGATGTGACTGCCGAGCTTGATTCTGCTGCGGGGTTACCACGGAAACAGTTACATCACAATCAAGATGACACATCACTGGTAGGCATTGATAGTCTGCTGTTGACCACCAGGCTGCAAGAACTGGAAGCCGAGGTGGAGGAACTCAAAGAGAGTTTGCGGAACAAGGATGATAAGCTGGCATCATCGACTCAACAGCTTGAAAGTTTACGTTCTGAGCTGCAGCAACTGCATAAAACCGTTGCAACTTCTTCTGACGTGTCTGTATATTCTACGGCTTCAGATACATCGGTTGAAGTGCCTGGGAGTCGGGTGCATTATGATGAAAGCAGCTGTTTGGTGAGTGAAAGAAGGAAGGAAGACGTTGACGTTTCAGTGCCAGAAACAGACAAACAAACAGATAGACAAGTTTTCATTGTGCGTTGTAGGCCGACGTGTGTGCTGGAGATTAGTGCAAATGAACTGCAGCAAAACTTGGCATTTGTGGATGACGCATGCATTGAAACTGAAGAAAGTCAACTGACAGAGGCCGATGAGTTGCAGAGGCTGAATGAAGAGATGCTATTATTGCACAGTTTGTTGGAGGCAAAAGAAGCAGAATTAGAGAAGTTACGGGAAGAAATTTCACAAACTCTTGATGAGTTGGCTAAGAAAGAACAAGAGTGCACTGAACTGACTCAATGTGTTGCCAGCTTGAATGAATCTGACACAGTTCTTAAACAACAGCTTGCTGAGTCGGCGTTTCAGTGTGAAGAATTAAGAAAAGAACTGAGCAGAGATGAGACAGCAGCAGAAGATGGAGAACAGGCAAGACTGTCGGTAGAGATTTCTGGAGGTAGTGGCCAGTTTGCTGAGAAAGAACTGTCAGATTTGTCAGAAGAGAACAGGTGTGTGAAAATTGAGACAGAGAATTTGTCAGAAGCATCAGAGAAAGCAGCAGCAAGACGGAGTCGTCATGCATTACAGTCAGGAGCTGTGGCATTCATGACCGACCTGCCACAACAGTCGGAGGACGAGTCAGAAGTGGACAGTCAACGGGTGGACAATCTGTCGACAGAAGTTACTGAAGTGAAGAAACTGCATGAAGAGGTGAATTCTTTGTTGGCCGAGAATACAATGAAGTTTGAAGAACTGTCTCAGACTGGAACGTTGACAGAAGGTAAGTCAAAAGATCTCGAGAAGTTCAGCGCTGATCTTGACTCGGTCCGAGCTAAGGCATCAGAGAAACAGCAGCGACTTGAAAGCATGATTCAAGCGTTGAATGCGAAGGATGCGGACGTGTCTGAAAGTCTGAGAGAAATTGTGTCTTTAAGAGAAAGCCTGTCGCAGTTAAAGACGTCACTGCACATGAAGGAGGAAGAAGCTCAGCAACAGAAAGTTGGTGTAGTGGAACACGAAATTAAGGAACAAGTGTCAGGGACGAAGAGTTGGGGCCAGATTTCAGAGGTCACTGAGTCTGTTGCCAGTTGTGATGAACCCGCTGCGATCGTCACACAACAGCTTGCTGAGTCACCTACGACTGAGCTTCAGCAGAGATCCGAAGAAGATTCACGAAGAACTAGTGTGGAACGGGAAACTCTGTCGATGGAAATTGTTGAAGGTAAGAAACTAAACTCTTTGTCTGTGGAGAAGACGACAAGAGTTGAAGAACTGTGCCGAGAGAACGATTTACTTCGAGATGCAGTCACTAAATATCAGAATACTGAACAGGAACTAAAGTCTCATATTGAAATGTTGGCAGCAGAGAAATCAAAAGAGCTGGTAAAGTTGAACACCGATCTAGACTTGGTCCGAGCCGAAGCATCAGAGAAAGAAGAAAGACTTGAAAGCGTGATTCAAGCATTGTACGAGAAGGATGCGGACGTTTCTGAAAGTTTGAGAAAAATTGAGTCTTTGAGTGAGACAGTGTCGCAGTTAAGGACGTCACTAAACACTAAGGATGGAGAAATTGAACAGCAGAAAGTGTGTTTGGTGGAACACAAGACGAAGATCAAGGAACAAGTCTCAGACTTAAAGAATTGTTATCAGAAGATTTCGCAGCTTACCGACTCCATTGCCAGTTTCACAGAATCTGCCACGGTCTTCACAGACCAGCTTGCTGAGTCAACATACTTGTGTGAGGAATTGAGGAACGAGTTGATGGCAGACAAAGATCAGATCAAAGCGAAAGATTCAGAACTTGAGAAGTTACGAGAACAGATTTTGTCGGCTGGGGATGAGCTAGCGAAGAAAGAAGAAGACTGCAAAGAACTGGCTGCTTCTGTGGAGAGTTTGAGTCAGACTGCTGGTGTACTCAAAGATCAACTTTCTCAGTCGGAGTTCTCACTAGAAGAGTTCAGAACTGAACTCCACAAAGAAGTGGAAGAAAAGGTGGTGGAAATAGAGAAACTGCAGGGGAAACTTTCAGCAAGTCATGAACAGTTGGAGACGAGGGATGGTGAGTGGAGTGAACTGTCATCAGTGACAGAGGAATGCAGACATCTGAGAGTGGAGAAGGAGAGTCTGTTACAGGAGTCAGAAGGAGAGATATCAAGACTGAGAGTGGAGAAGGAGAGTCTGTTACAGGAGTCAGAAAGAGAGATATCAAGACTAAACAATCTCGTCTTGACGCTTGAGACATCACACGCAGAACTGCACGCAACTGTCGCTGAGCTGCAGAAGAAATCCGAGGACTCAAGAAGAAGTAGTGAAGAAGTGGAAACTCTGTCGATGGAAACTGTTGAAGTGAAAAAACTCTATGACGAGACAAACTCTTTGCTGGCAGAGAAGACAAAAAGACTTGAAGACCTGTCTCAGGAATGTGCTGCACTAAGAGAAACTTTACAGCAACACAAGTGCACTGAACAGGAATTAACATCGCAGATTGAAACATTGATGGAAGACAGAGGAAAAGACCTGGAGAAGTTTAATGCTGATCTGGACTTGGTCCGAGCTGAAGCTTCAGAGAAACAGGAGAGACTTGAAAGCATGATGCAGGCTTTGTCTGAGAAAGAGACTTTTGTTGCAGGAAGTCAAAGCGAAATAGAGTCTTTGACTGAAACCATTTCTCAGCTACAAACATCAATACAAAGCAAGACTGAAGAAAATGAATTGCTGAGATCAGAAGCTTTGCAGCAAGCTCAGCATCTGGAATCAATGACTCAAGCGTTATCTGAGAAGGAGGATAGGATTGCTGATAGTGTGAGAGAAATTCAATCTTTGACAGTAGCTGTATCTCATTTACAAAATAAGGATCAAGAAATTGAGTTGCTGAGATCTGGAGCAGTGGAGAAGGACAGTCAGCTTGAAGGCTTGGTCCAAGCATTGTCCGAGAAAGATGCAAACATTGCTGGAAGTCTGCGAGAAATTGAATCTCTAGCGGAATCTGTTTCACAGTTAAAGGCGTCCACACAGAGTAAGGATGAAGAAATTGACAGGTTGCAAGACCAAGTTTCAGCAGCTAAGAGAGAGGTGCGTGAAAAAGAGGAGGAATACAGTGCTGTGACAGAGTCTGTTGCTGGCTGGAGTGAAGCTGATAGTGTTCTGAGGCAGCAGCTGACTGAGTCACAGTTGTCTTGTCAAGAACTGAGATCTCAGTTGACAAAGTCCACAGATCAAATTGAAGCAAGTGCGCTAGAACAGGAAAAGTTACAAGACGAGATCACATCAAGTCGACACGAGTTGGTCGAGAAAGAAGACAGCTGTAACAAGCTGTCGTCGTTGTTGGAGGAAAGTAGGCGTCTCGTTGTCGAGAAGGACAGTCTGGTAGAACAGTCTCGGGTAGAAGTGAGTGAGTTGAAAAGACAACTTGAAGAGATCAAGTCACTGTTGGCAGAGAAGCTAGCCAGGTTCGAGGAACTGTCTCAAGAGTGTGGGTTACTTCAGGAAGCTGTTGAGAACCACAAGATCAGAGAACATGAGCTGGTGATTCAGACTGAAACACTTGCTGCAGGTAGAGAGAATGACCTTCAGAAGTTTAATGCTGACCTTGACTCGCTGAGAACTGAAATTGCAGACAAAGATCATCAGCTTGAAGGCATAAGTCAAGCATTGTCTGAAGAGAACGTAAAGACTGCAGGAAGTTTGAAAGAAATTGAATCTCTGAAGGAAACCATATCGCAGTTAGAATCGTTGATAGTGAATAAGGACAATGAAATAAAGAAACAGGAATGTATTTTGGCAGAACAAGAGGCAGACGTCAAAGAACAGAGCTTGGAGATTAAGAGCTGTAATGAGAGGCTTGAGGAGCATCAGGTGATGAAGAGTGAGTTTGTGAATCAATTGTCAGCGCAGCAGGATGACATAAAGTCACTGACAGACAAACTAGCACAGTCTGAGTTATTATGTGAACAGTTGAGAGGTGAGTTAACAGAAGTCAAGGATCACATAGCAGGTACGGAGGCAGAATTAGAGCAGCTAAGAACTGCTGTGTTGACAAGCCGTGATGAGTTGACGAGCAAAGAAGATGATTGCAAAGAACTGACATGTTTGTTGGAGGAAAGCCGAACTCTTGGAGTTGAGAAGGACAGGTTATTGGCGGAGAAGACGACAGAGTTTGAAGTTTTGTCTCAGGAATGTGATCTACTTCGTGACTCTGTTGTTAAATATCAGGACATGGAACAGCAGTTACTGGCTCAGATTCAGACCATTTCGGAATGCAAAGAAAACGAGCTTCAGAAGATTAATGCAGAACTGGATTTGGCCAGAGCCCAAGCATCTGCAAAAGAACAACAGGTTGAAGACATGATTCAGGCATTGTCTGAGAAGGATACCAATATTACTGAAACTGTGAGAGAAATCCAGTCTTCATCAGAAACTGTGTCCAATTTGCAGATGTTATTGCAAAACAAGGATCAAGAAATTGATTTCCTGAAGGTGGGAGCACAGGAGCAAGGTCAACAACTAGAAGCCATGATTCAAGCATTGTCTGAAAAAGATGCTAACATTGCAGGAAGCCAAAGAGAAATGGAATCTTTGACTGAAACCGTTTCTGAGTTGCAGACGTCACTAGTTGGTAAAGATGAACAGATCGAGCAGCAAAAACTTCTTATACAAGAGCATGAAATGAAGATTTCAGAACAAGATGCTGAGATAAAGAGTTGTTACCAGAAGCTTGAGGAACACGAAGTGATGAAGACGGAGTTTGTAAATCAGTTGTCAGTGCAAGAAGGCATGATAAAGTCACTGAAAGAGGAGCTGGCAGGTAGTGGTAGTAGAACAGAAGATACTCTGAGACACTTGAAACTGTTGGAGACGGAAATGACCGGGAAAGATGACAAGATTTCAGAGCTGTCTGATGTTGTTGCTGGCTTGAATAAATCTGGTGGTGTTCTGACAGAACAGCTTGCCAAGTCGGAGTTCTTGTGCGAAGAGTTGAGAAATGAGTTGGTGGAAGTGAGAGTCCAGATTGAAGGAAAAGAGGCAGAATTGGACAAGTTGCAGGCGCTGGTTTCAACAGGTCGTGATGAACTGGTGGAGAAAGAAGAGTACTGCAGTGACATGGCCAAGTCAGCTACGAGTTTGAATGAGTCTTCCACCGTCCTCAGAGAGAAACTTACTGCATCAGAATTGATGTGTGAAGAGTTGAGAAACGAGGTGACAAAAGGCAGAGTGGAGTTTGAAACAAAGGAGGTGGAATTAGAGAAGTTACGAGAGCAGATTTCAGCAAGTCGTGATGAGTCGGCCAAGAAAGATGACCGCTGCAATGAGCTGTCGGATCTGTTAGAGAAGAACAAAGGTTTGGTTGAGGAGAAGGACGATTTGTTAGGAAAGTACAGTAAAGAAGTTGAAGAGTTGAGCAGACAGAATAAAGACACAAGTGCTTTGTTGGCGGAGAAGATGAGACAGTTTGAAAATTTGTCCCAGGAATATCATTTACTGAAAGACACTGTCGAGAAGTACAAGAACACAGAGCAAGAGTTGACTAGTCGGGTTGAGATGCTCGTAGAAGGCAAGGAAAACGATCTGAGGAAGTCTGAGGCAGATCTGCAGCTGTTGAAAAATGAATTGTTAGAGAGAGATCGGCAACTAGAAGATGCAGCAAGACAGATCGACGTGTTGAATTCGGAGATGATTGGGCGAGATGAGGTGAGTTCCAATTTGAAGGAATCTGCTGTTGTCCTTAGAGAAGAACTTGTCCAGTCACAGTTGACATGTGAAGAGCTGAGAAATGAATTGGCAGAGGACAGACACAGTCTTGAAGCAAGAAATGCAGAACTGGAGACGTCACAAGATTCTGTTTCAGCAGTCCGTGTGGAATTGGCTCAGAAGGAAGAAGAATGCAAAGAACTTTCACAATTGTTGAAGAATAGCAGAGAGCAGCTGGATGAGTTAGAGTCATTGAAAAGTGACTTTGAAACGAAAGAAGTTGAATTAGAGAAGTTACGTGGTGCGATTTCCGCAAGTCATACAGAGTTGACTACCAAGGAAGAAGAGTGCAGGGACCTGACTGAATCTGTTGCGTGTTTGAACGACTCTATCAGTATTGTCACACAGCAGCTTGCTGAGTCAAGATTGTCATGTGAAGAATTGAAAAATGAGATGCGGCAAGACCGAGGTCACATTGAAGTACGGCATGCAGACTTAGACAAGACAGATTTCAACGAGAGTTCAACAAGCTGTGATCAGTCAGCATCATTGGTGGAGGAGAACAGAAGTCCTCGACTGGAGAAGCAGAGTCTGTTAGAAACTTCCAGTCTTGAAGTAGCTGAGAGGTTGCCTCGTGTCGAGATTTCGGAAGAATATGTATATTCCGAAGAGAAGATGGCACTGCATGCATATGACGTTGTTGAATGTGTTCGTCCGAGATACAATGTTGTATCGGAGACGAATCTCAGTGATAGAAATGTGGCCGACGCTATGAAGCACTGGGCGCAGTTTTGTGATCTTCTGACTAAGATCAATACTGAGCTAGAACAGACTAAATCACTGTCAGAGCAGTTCTTGACAATTGAGTCTGAAGAACCACCATTTGACAGTCATTCCACAATCCCATCACACGAGAATGATTTCAGCTACCCGGATGATTCCGCTGCTGCCTTGCTTCCTTTCGCAGTGTTAACCACCATGTCGGAAAATGTAAAAGCAATTCATCACCATATTGAGCATCAAAAGTGTAAAACTTTGACCGATTTTCCTCCAGATGACAATCAAGATGTCGACAGTTTTCGGACACAGCTGTCCAAGCAGTGTCGAATTCTTGACGAACGAAACCAAGAACTGGAAGCAGCTCGGTTGGAAATTGAAACGAGCACCCTTCGGTTTGAGAAGTTAAAGGCAAGGTCAATCGCAAAGATTAAAGAGGTATCGCAGAAACATCAGGTGGCTGTTGAACAGAAGGACGAGGAACTGTCAGAGTTGCAGAAGAAGTTGCAGCAACAAGAGCACGAGATGGTAAGTCTGACGGCAAAGTTGGAGGCCAGCAGCAGAGAAGTTGCTGATACTGAAGAACGCTGTCTCACTGCTCACAACCGGCGTGAGGAACTGGAGATGCTGCTGGCTGACAAAAATGCACAGATTATGGCAATGTTGGACCAGATGGACGGAAAAGAGTTTCCAGCCAGTGTTGATGATATTTCAGTCGAAGCTTCGGTGGCTCCAGCTGTTGTCGAGAATTTGACTGAAGAAGAAATGCAGAGAACCGACAACATTGATTCATCTTGTCTGTCGCCAGAGAGAGATGAGGATGTGGAATGTGGTACGTCGAAGACGGCAGGTGATGTTGATGCTTTAAGAAGTGTGCTGCTTAACACTGGGCAAATTCTTGATGATTTACTGTCCACTGATGACAGTTACCAGTCTCCATCAACTTCTCGCGAGAATGACTTTTCATATGTTGAGGTATGTGCGGAGCAATGTCGGAAATTGATACGTGATTTACAGACGACTTCAAAACTTAAAGAAACCGAGCTGCTCACTGTGAACGAACAACTGGAAGAGAAGAAGGTTTTGGCAAGTAAATATGCTGCTGCTGCAAAAAAGTTGAAGCAGCAACTGGAAAAATCCAAGAAAGATTCGAGCGAAATCAGTGATCAGTTGAAACACTGTGAGGAACAGACTGTTGAGTTGACGTCTCAGTTGTCTGCGCTACAGCAGCAGCATGCGCAGAAAGAAGCTGAACTGGACCAACTGCAGCTGTCTGTCGAGGTCATGAAAGAAAGTGACAGCTGCAGCCGTGAAGAGATCAATAATCTTAAAGCAGTTAATGAAAAACTTGAAGCCGAACTTGAATTGCAAATGAGAGAAATCGAAGAGTTGAAGAGTGAAGTTGACAACAGAAATCAGATGGAATTAACTTTTAACAAAGCCAAAGAAGATCTTTCACAGCTGCTGAGACAGAAGGATGCAGAGCTCAGTAAACTGTCTGCCGAAGCGGAGGCCGACTCTACAAAACTGGCAGAAACTGAGCTATTGCTGAGACAAAAAGATGCAGAACTCAGTGAATTGTCTGCTGAAGCTGATGCTAATGCGACTAGGCTAGTGGAGCTGGAGCAGACTGTGCGACAGAAGGATGAAGAGCTGAGTCAACTGTTTGCTGCTGCTGAGGTCAGCAAAGCAAAACTGGTTCATCTTGAGCAGACATTAGAGAGCCACACTGCCCAGCTGGACACCATGTCCACTGCTAACCAAGAACTGAAGAACCTGTTACACTTCAATGATAAAGAAACTGGCGAACTGATGGAATCTAACGCTGCTACAATGCAGCAGCTTGTGACCGAGCTAAGTCATACCCAGGACAAGTTTAACAAGAAAACGTCAGAGTTAGACCAGATGGTTGCTGAGAACAGAGAACTGATGCGGCGTATCGACGAAAAAGAAGATGAAATTCGTCAGTGCAATAACAGTATTGTAGCATTGAAACAGGAGATTGAAGATTTAGAAAGTGAGCTGTTACGGCAGCGGGAGCAGTTGAAACAGAATTCAGATGATTTAGCCAACTTGTCATCAGTACACGAGTCTGACCTTAGTGCACTTGAGGAGAGCCAAGAGCAGCTGAGTGCCTTGCAGAAGGAACTTAATGAGAAGCGTGGTTTTGAGGTGGAAGCACAGCAGAAGAGCTGTGAAATGGAAGCCAAGTTACACACGGTCTGTGAAGAACTGAACCGTGAACGTTCATTATCGGACAAACACCGAAGTGAGTGTGAAGATCATACGGCTGCTCTGCGTGACAAGGTCGAACAGCTCAACTGTTTGTCTGACCAGCTTCACAACATGGATGATAAAGTCAGAAATTACGAGGTTTTTAAGACCGAGTTAGAGCAACAGCTAGCAGAATCATCAGCCAAGCTGTGTGCCTTGGAGTCAGATCTGAAGGAGTCAGTGGCTTGTCAGCAGCAGCTAGCTGAGGCACAGAGGTTGCTTGAACAGAAGGACAGGGAGTTAGCACTGCTTACAACAAACGTCACTGAACTATCTGCACAGCTGGACACTACTAGCATGCTGCTGGATAAAGCTGTCGAAGATGCTGGGAGCGAGAAGGTGGAGTCAAGTCAGTCCAGAGATAGAAACGTGATGATGGCAGCAGCTTTTGTTCAGACTGATGACACGACTATCACAGCAGAGATGTCAGCCACTGTAGCACAGACTGTTGAACTGACGGAGCTAAACAGTCAGCTATCAGCTGAAGTTATGACCCTCAGAAATCGTCTTGCTGACCTAGAGGTCGAAAACTGCTCGCTGAGAAACATGTCACCGAAAGTGGATACATTTTTCACCGAAAACACATCTAGTTCTGTTACTACGACCGAGAGTGCTGACATTTATCGTCATGATGGTGATGGATCAGTGGTCGAGAACAATGAGGTTAGTACTTGTCAACTGTCACAGCTCGGTCCAGTCGAAGGTGGTCACGTGACTGAGCGGCTCCAGGGCCACCCAGAAGGCTTAGAACTCCGACCTTCCGACGAACTGTCGTCTCTGAAGGAGAAATATTTGTTGCTGGAGTCAAGTCACGCGAGGCTCGAGGAAGAGTTGTTAACTGAGCGGCAGAACTCAAGTCGGTTTATGAGCATTGAGAAACTGAAGGAGGGTCTCGAGGCAGAGAACGAGAAGAACGTGGCACAAGTCGAGGCTTTGATGGCGACAAAGCAGAAGATGTTAGCAAAACTGAAACAGTTGAAGGCGACTAACGACAGTCTTGTTGGACAAGTTGAAGACCTCAAACAACAGCTGCAGTTGAAATCCACTCAACTTTCCAACCTGTCGAGAATGGAGTCTGAAGTAAAGAAACTCACCGGATGTTTGACTGCTCTTGAAGACGAAAAGAAAAACTGGTTGAGTGTTGAAGAAGGCTATAAAGTTATGGTGAGCAGTCTGCGTGAAGAGATGGCGACTCTTGAGAGGAATCATGAAGATAAGATGAACAAGAGACTTGAAGATCTCCGAGCTGCTGCAGACGCTGAGAAATGTAGTCTAAAAGAGCAGGTAAATTCAGTCCGCGATGAACTACGTGGTAAAATTGTGGACTATGAATCGCAGCTCTCCACTGTGGGCTTGGAGAAGAACTCCCTTGAAACGTCTTTGTCAGAGGTGAAGAAAGGTTACGGCGGGCGTGAGGAAGTATTGAAGCAGAAGCTGGCAGACCTGCAGACTCTACATGACGCTGCTTTATCTGACACTGACAGTTATCAGCAATTGTTAGATCAGCTTACTGCTGACAATACCAGGCTCGAGGAACTACTCCGAACCCGGTCGGAAACTGTTGACGAACTTCGTGATGAAATAAATACGCTACGTTCACAGCTGGCTGAGGTAGAGAGTCAGAAAGAGGAGCTCAAGGTAAAGTATCATGAACTGGTAGAAGAGCAGACTTCCACTGAGACAGAATTGCAGAATATGGAACAGGTCAAGCGTGACTTTGATTCTGCGAGGAATAAAAATGTGGCACTGTTGGAAGAGATCGAGGGACTGAACTGGAAGATCCAGGGTCTGAGTGAAGTAGAGCAAGAACTAACCGAGTTGCAGTCGGAAATGTTTGAGATTCAGTCCGAGAACGGGATGCTGAAGAAGCGATTGAGTTTTGTCGAGAAGGAAGCCGCGGAGAGATCAGGGAACGATGAACGCTGTAGCCACCTTGTGGAACAATTGTCTGAGGAAAAGCAGAAGTTGGTAGTTCACGTGGAACATCTGGAATCACAGGTGAACTTCCTTCGTGCACAGCTCGATGCCAAGCCATCAGTCGAGTGCGAAGACGCTGAGGTCCAGTGCGGTGAGGAAAGGTCAGAAAGTCTTGAGAGTGAACTGGAAAAATTGAGGGAACGCTGCTTGCTTTTGGAGGACGAAAACGCACATTTGCAGCGCTCTGAAGAAAGACAGAGACTTGGCAGTCAACTGGAAGAAATAAGAGACGAGGATCGGCTTTTAGGAGCCGAAAATGGAAGCGAGGAAGGTCATGACGAGATGGCAAAGAGCGTGAGGATTGAACTTGAAGAACTTAGACAACGGTGTGTATTTGTTGAGAGCGAAAACACTCGTCTGAAGTCAGTGATTGAAGGCATGAAGTCCGACAGTGAACAGCTGCTACATGAGAAGGTCGTTGCACGTCGTGCTGGAATTTCGATGCCGCAATCTGCCGAGTCAGCACGCAGGCAACGTGGATCACATCAGACGACACAACACAGCTTCAAACAACACGTCAGCAGCTTTCATGTTATAATTACGTTGTTTTGTTTAGTCTAGTCTTTTCTAGTCGCGCCGGCTTACCCTATTTGGGCATATTATGCGCATGGATGACAATGCAGATGCCAAGAGGATCCTGTTAGCCTCCCCTGTGGCAGACTGGAGAAGACAACTAGGTCGTCCCCGCATCACGTGGCTCAGCACCGTCCAACAGGATCTGAAACAACACCACTTTACGCTCCCCGAAGCAGCAGTTTTTGGCTCAGAACCGCCCTCTGTGGAGGATGATGTAGACATATGGCGCTACGCAATCTTAAGGGGTGTTTATAGCGACACAACTCAGCTGAATTCAACGGCCCATTTATGACGTCATAAACAAAAACACAACTGACTTGCTTCGCGCTGATTGGCTGTAAGCTGTTCAACTGGGTCGGCAACAGTGGTCTCTGCTGAACCGTTTTCGCACGGAACAGTGACACTGCGGTGTCTGCAGAAGGAAATGGCGACTTACAGACACTGATCTGTGTCCTTGTGGCGAGACCCAGACGATGTCTCA
>Ga0209339_1000340_pt1 | contig 17264 bp, 10 predicted proteins | sample OlaalgELextract3_FD_187376 | JGI IMG/M metagenome (GOLD analysis project Ga0209339, IMG submission 187376) | Olavius algarvensis symbiont microbial communities from Tuscany, Italy - Type A ELBA extract 3 (SPAdes) (version 2) | ecosystem: Host-associated > Annelida > Digestive system >... | reverse complement strand
GCATTGGTGTAATTGCAGGTAACACTGTGTGATCCATGCCTGAGCGCCTTGAGTGTGAGATACTACAAAAAGCGCGCTATATAAATACACTTACCTTTACCCTTTATTAGACGGCGCTACGGTCCTCTGCTGACTAAGCGCAAAATACCAATGTGCCTCAAAACTCGAGGCCTCTCGTCTGTTTTTATCGCGCAATGCTGTGCATGGACGCGTCTGACTGGGTTTCGTCTGTCTGTCTGTCTGTCTGTCTGTCTGTCTGTCTGTCTGTCTGTCTGTCCGTCCGTCCGTCACACGCCGGTATTCTATCGAATCGGCTAAACGTATCATCAAACTTTTCCACCGTCGGGTTGCCACGCCAATCTAGTTTTTCCGTACCAAATGGTATGACGACTAACGGGGAGTCAAATGCAATGCAAGAGCGGTATAAAACATCGCGATTTTCGGCCAATATCGTGCTTTAACTCGGAAAAAATATAACATAGAGCCACACTTATTATGCAATGCGAATAGGATTAAGAAACCTTGCCCAAGCTCTCAAATGGTATTATTTTGAATGACCACTAGTGACCTCTAACCCAGATTTCACGGTCGCGATATTATTCTACGTCAAATAACTCGAAAACGATACAAGGTAGAGCTATGGCAATAGCAAGTCGTACGTCGTCTATCGAATGGCGCCATTTTCAATGATCTTGAACGACCCTTAACCGAGATTTCAAGGTCACGCAATTATTTCACACCGAATATCTCAGAAACGCTACGAGATACATAATTACAATGGTATTACTAATAGAGACTTACACAAGCCCTGAAGGGTGTCATCTCAAATGACCTTGAGTGACCTTGAATGTCTTAGCGAAATATTCAGTGACACGAAGCATCGCGCGGTTTCTTCGCAGCTGAGCTTTTTGTGTACCTTACGGCCACATAGCGCGGCTTATTGTTGATGTAATACAAATTCAGAATTGTATAACTGTCCGTCAGTGAACACAGATTCACTGCATTATGACGAGGTTTCCAGATCTATCTACTGTATTGTCTTGTAACGATTAGACGAGTTGCGTCACTGTCGACTACAATACACTGCTTCAAGGTGGTACGCCAGCGCACAGAGTATTTCACTAATTTTAATTGATATTTAAACAATTGACACTAATTTAATTAAACGATGCGTCGGATGAGCATAAGTTCTTACAAGGTCCGAAAGCTTTCCATACAATACACGTAAACGAAAGACTAGTCAGTGGCTGCGTGGCTTACACTCGAGTTTGTCCTCGGGTCGTCCGGCCTCGAGCAATGACAGATAGCATACTAAGTCCTTGATGGAGACGTGTCCGCTGCGAATGTCCTCGGCGCTGTCGTAGACGGCTGCTGCTGCTGCTGCTGCTGCTGCTGTTTGTTGATGATGATGATGCTTGGCCAGTTTGTGATTCTCGAGCGCTGAACGCCGCAGCAGCGACGGCGACGCCTTCCATAGGTCACTCGAACATGCAATGTCTGCAACCACCAGCATCACCATTGCCATTATGCTTCTTATATATATATTGTTCGGTTGGATGAAAATATGTACGTCATAGGCGATAAAAACGTGTCGATTTTACCGCGCGACGCGTACGCATAGCGCGGACAATGCCGTCGCAAGATGTCTGTCTGTCCGTCTGTCTGTCACACACCGCTGAACATATCCTCAAAACTGTTTACTGTCAGGTAGCCCCACCGTTCTACACCGTGTGCATTTTTGTTTGTCAGAACTTCGTCAAATTTCCACGAATTTTAATAAGTTTTGGAAGGTAGATGCCAAGGTGGCTGAAATTGTATGGTGTATAAATATTTTTCCACCTAGGGGCTAATTATGAGATCGTGTAAAGGATTCTACGTAAAGTGAAGCTGATAACGCTAGACGCCAACGCTTCGTAAAGCAACAGACTCCATCCAGTGCACTATTCCATCCAGTGCACTATCTACAGTGTTCGCGACGTCGTGACAACCGACAAGAACTGAACCATACTCTTGTGGTCAGTGCACAACTGAAACGACGAAATACGTGGGCGACGGCTGCCTTCAGGTAGCAGCGACTTTCACGGAAGATTTGCCCATAAAACATAGAGAGGATCAAAGACAGATACATATCGATCATGTTTCAGGGTTCCACTTAGATCTATGCGAGACATCGCCTACAGCGCACAGCAACGAGCAGAGCGTACGGCACGTGCGTGCAGCAAACGAACGACCAAGCCACAGCAGGTGCGCGTCAGTCGTGAATGATAGAACATCAATCAGCCACAGAACCTGCCATTTAGACAATGATCACGTCAACAAAGCACTTCTGCTACTGCAGTCTGTGTGGCAATAACGGTCACGTCACTTCTGCTGAACTACACGCGAGTCAACAAAAACTGAGACACTATACTTTTGTCCATAACTTCGCCAAATATTGACCGATTTTCTAATTTCTTTCACCGAACGTATCATTGGCCAAGATACATGTTCAGATTGTTGCTGATCTGACATTAATATTTCACAACGCAGTGTTTGAGGTCCGGTGGAATCTTTCGTGACCTTTTTACAAAGTTAATGCTAAGTCTACCGGTGAAATAATTTTGAAAATCTGTCAACATTTGGCAAAGTTATGGACAACAGTATCCTTTTTTTTTGCGTCACGGTGTAGATTAGAAGTAGCAAAGCGCCCGACAGAAAGTATCAGTAAACGTTTTGGCAAAAAGATCAATGACCAGCTGTGATGCAACTGAGGTTGCGTTTCATTAAAGGTACTTATTTACGTACATAAACCCAGACCAGGTTTTAAAATTTGGAAGCCCTGTTCCGAATCTTATGCGAAACTGTTTGCTTGTAGTTATCGTCCGAAGATAGGATAGCCAAAATCTATTCTAAACACTGAGGAAGTTGAAATTGAACATTAAGTTAACCAATTAGAGTACAAAGGTAATTTACTAATTATAGTGCCACATAGAATAATATTAAATTGGTACACTGGCTGTTGATGGGTGGGCTGTTACATTTGGTACAGCAAGGACGGGACTGGGTGGGGCCGAACCCTGCGCCCGGGTGCAGGGTGCGGCCCCACCCAGTCCTGTCCTTGCTGTACCAAATGTATTATTGGCCAAGATACAGCCCATCAATCAACGGCCAGTGTAGCAATCACCGTTCGTTGCTGTGCGGTTTTAATGTGCCCATTAAAGGGTTAATTTAACTAACATGCAGGTCAAGGATGGGCACAAAAAAATCATATCAGTAAAGGCCCGTTTATAGCGACAAAATTCAATTCAACTCGACGTTGAGTTGAGTTGTGTCGCTATAAACGGGCCTTAACGCTCATTGTTTGCTGTTCCTTAAAGGCTGTTGAAAACCGTCGTTCAACAAAGCAGTACTCAGTAAAGAGAAGAGTTAAATAAATTTGTGATAAATTTTGTGGGATCTTTAAGACGTCGGGCCCCCATTCCGTGAACGATGTGGACCATGTCTAAATCCTCCCCTGCACAAGTCAATATACCGCTGTCTCAAAAACGTAAACCACGTTCAACAATAACTTTGGAAAATGCGGACCGTTTTCAAAATTCTTCCACCAAGTTACCAACTGAAGATCGGTCCAATTTGCCGGGACGCGCATCAGCGACGTAAATTAAACATGGAGGCGCTCGACTCACAACAATGCCAGATTACGGCAATGTTAATCGTCTAGTTTTTTTGTTTTATTTTTTATTATATACACTGTAAACGGAAAAATGAACCGTTTTATTGTCTTCATAGCTTCTAGAAATGTTAACCAAGTTTAATAAAAATTTCACGCAGTATAGACGAAAGAATGCTATATAAATTTACGCATCTGAAAATAATTGGTCTTTTTGTTAAATGTTTTTTGTTAGCAGCGATGTAAAAAGACGTTAGCAAAAGTGCCATTACAGCAACGGAATTTACCGTTGAAGATCAATATTTAAGCAAATGCTCGTAAATAAATAAAAAGTATGAAGCAAACCGCTTTCTTAAGAAGTTTCCTGACACAGGAAAGAGTTTTAGCCCGTTAAACACTAGTGAAAACGACAGTACTGGCATCACTGACGCATGTCCGGGTTGTGATCGACCACACACTGCCCATTCAATTGCAACGATCAGCAAAGTTAAAGATTTCGCACTGATTTTTTTGATCAGTGTATTTAGCCTATCAAGTCTTCATCGACTGTCAAAAAAGCATCTTAATCAATCGTTTTGACGGTTTTGCTACACTTAATAGGCACACTCACTTACAACCGTTTAATGAGATCTTCAGTAGTAAATCCCGTTGCTGTAGCGGCACTTTTATTAACGTCCTTTTTATATCATTCATTTGCTGCTAACAAATAATATTTAACGAAAATACAAAATATTTTCAGATATGGAAATTCAGCATTCCCTCAGCTATATTGTCTGAAATTTTCATTTAAACCGGCTAACATTTCTCGAAGCTATGAAGAAAATAAAACGGTTCCTTTTTTCCGTTCACAGTGAATGCAGTTGTGCGGACAGCATAAGACGTTACCATGAACGCTGCGGCTGGAGACGTTGGGCTGTATGCGGCCGTGCTTGCTGCCTGATCCACCGAGCTCTCGTTCCAAGGCCACCGACATCGTCGTGTTACTAGTTGGAGTTCCGACCGCCAACGTCGGGTTGACAAGCGCCGGCGTCGAGCCTGCACAACATCGTATTATATTCATCTTTATTCCGCATTCATGGTAGAAGCAAAATGATGATGATGATGATGATAATAATAATAATAATAAAATAACAATTATTAGTTACAGCTACTTCCAGAATACATAAAACATCAGCATGCACACATCATGCATTAGCGTACTGCCCATCTACACGTACACAGCCTGTCTCTCAGTACGTATAGTCTAGAACTATTTTAACAAGAAGCTCAGCTGTCGCAGAGAGGCCGCGCGACGCTCGATCCGTTTCGTTGAAAATCTTGCTGTCACTCAAGGTGCCTCAAGGTCATTTGAAATTATACCGTTGAGTACAGCGTGTGTAAGTTCCTATTATTATTCCATTATAACTATATCTCTGTCTTGTGCCGTTTCTGAGATATTCAACGTCGAATAACGGCGTGCTCTTGAAACATGGGTCAGAGATTCTTCACGGTTATTGAATGAGCACCATTCGATAGATCGTATACGAGCTCCTATTGACATTCCACAGTAACTACGGCCCTATCTTGTATCATTTCCGAGATAAAGCGAGACATTAGTCGAAAATTGCAATTTTTCATACCTCACCTGCATTTGACCCCCCTAGGGGAGTCTCCGTCGGAATATTGCCAATTAGAATGGTGGGGCTATCAGACGATGAAACAAGAAACTTAGTAGATTAGACAGGCGAACGTTACCGACTGAACCACGCCATCGCTGTAACACTTTATCACCCATATGCTCAATTTACCCGTAACGTTCGCCTATCTCATCGGCGCATTGTGACTTTTTCATTATTCCGCCTTCTAAAAATATTCATACTTACATACTTACTTACTGCGGAGTTTCTCGTGGATCATATCTGTGGCCGTTCTATAAATAACACGCACAAACTATTTTTTTATTTAAAACGCCTAGAATGCTATAACGACACTCAAATGAAAACTAACGACATTACAAAGCTTATCACTGTACTGAAAAGCGATAATGTACAGTACAGAAATAAAATATCGTATACGGTAGATTACTTTGTTGCTTGTTTCAGTCGGGGCTGCAGTGACCTAGTTGTGCAGTACTGCCACACACTCACAGTAAAGCTAACACCGTACTTATTGGGCATAGGCAAGTCTCTCCGCTTCATGAACGAAAAAAATTGCTATGTCACTCAAGGTCGTTCAAGGTCACTGAAAACGGCGCCGATCGACTGATTATATAGGCCTACGACTTACTATTGGTCTGGCATTATATCTATAGCTCTATCCTGCACCGCAGCCTGCCCAGGCCTCTCATCGCTGTACCAAATGTAACAGCCTGCCCATCAACGGCCAGTGTACCAATCACTGTATTGCTGTATAGTGGTCCGTCGCTCTGCGGTTTTAATATGCAACTTTATTCACCATCACATCGTAGCCAAGAAATTAACGTGTTAAAATACACACAGAATAAACAACAAATAATACAAACAATAATACAAAATTAATAATTTTGTGTCATTGAATATTCTACTAAGTCACTTAAGGTCATTCGAAATAATACTGTTGAGTAGGGCGCAAGTCATAGGGGCGCACATCACAGTCTAGCGCATATCGAGTGACATAACGAGTTACTGTATCCAGAATATATGTTAACAAATTTTTCCTGACGATGACGAATTGATTTTTCTACCTTATCAATATCAAAATAAATATTTACAAATTTCACCTTAGGAGTCTTTGGACATAGCCTCAACTAATTTGTACAATACTTTGTTCATGGTTAATTCTATATTGAATGCCTACCTGCTGAGGTTATTGGACATGCTACAGTGCCATAGAACATTGGTAAACGTTTTGATTTAATCAATGCAAAGAGAACTTCCTCTGAACCGTTGCGTCCAATTTTCCAAAACGTTGTTTAAAGCCTTATAAAAGCTAGTTTTGTTCTTGGCAAACGAGACTGTGAACTTAACAGAGGTTTCTAAGTAGACAACTAGACACCTAGACCGTTAAAGGGTTAAGAGGTAACTAATGAAGCTGACGAAGTATCATATCATGTCGAACTGTCGAGCGCCAGTGCACGACGTGCAGCAGCATTCTGAACAGACTGTAGACGCCCAGCAGTCGGCCGGATGTACCATATGGCACTACGTTGTAACAGCCATAGATCCATGTGTATCTAGCAATTTATGTGTACAGACTACAGAGGTCCATGCACGCGCTAATAACCAAATATACGCGACGTCGACGAAGCACAGTCGTGACAGACGCTGTGCGGGTGGCCGGCGATCCGCGCTGTTAACCCTTTAATGGGCACATTAAAACCGCAGAGCAACGGACCATTATACCGCAATACGGTGATTGGTACACTGGCCGTTGATGGGTGGGTGTTACATTTGGTACAGCAAGGATGGGCCTGGGCGGGCTGCGGCCCAACGGGGCCCCTCCTTATTGTACCAAATGTAACAGCCCATTTATCAACGGCCAGTGTTCATATTATTTGATGTGATACTATGATTACCTGCACCCGTTAAAGGGTTAATCGCTCGTGTCATCTGGACTACATCACGACGCGCGTCGCTCGAACGCCGACAATTTCCGGGGCGGCGGTTTGGACAGCCAGAAAACTGGCCGGACGGTTCCATGATTGAAGAAAATCACAATAACGACGAAAACTTTTACGACCGTCTCGCGGATATACTGCAATCGAACTAATGCGAATGCGCGTTTAGCTGATGCGACTGCGTATTTTAGCGCACCGAAGTAATGACTCGCCGGGATTTATTCCTCACTCGCCGATCTGCTGCATTATATCGTTGGCGTCGGTATAGTGCTTTCACCTGCAGTTGTCTGTTTATTCTCACGATAAAATAAGAAAATAACTACAAACGATTTACTTCAAACTTGGAACGGTTTAAAGCCTACGTGGGTCTACGTTCCAGATAAAATGTGATAGGTCACAGATCGATGGGCTGCTCGAAGCAGTTCGTTACCTATCCTGCCAGGGTGTCACACGTACTGCGTAACTTAATTTCTTCTGTGGCCGTGTGCTTAAGGGCCTTGGCATCGGAACCTACGGCCTTGGCCTTGGCCTTGAGTGTTGAGGCCTCGGCCTTGGCCTTGGCCTTGAGTGTTGAGGCCTCGGCCTTGGCCTTGAGTGTTGAGGCCTCGGCCTTGGCCTTGAGTGTTGAGGCCTCGGCCTTGGCCTTGAGTGTTGAGGCCTCGGCCTTGGCCTTGGCCTTGAGTGTTGAGGCCTCGGCCTCGGCCTTGGCCTTGAGTGTTGAGGCCTCGGCCTTGGCCTTAAGATTCCGGCCGTGACAACATCACTGCACTTTCCACGCTTGACAGATCCAGAGTTACTGGACCATTTAATGGGCACATTAAAACCGCAGAGCAACGGACCATTATACAGCAATACGGTGATTGGTACACTGGTCGTAAATGGGTGGGCTGTGACATTTGATACAGCGAGGAGGGCCTGGGCGGGCTGCGGCCCTGCCCAGTCCACACTTCACTGTACCAAATGTAACAGCCCACCCATCAACGGCCAGTGTACCAACTTCATGTTATTCAATGTGGCACTATAATTGCCTTGGCGCAACTTTTAAAGGGCTAAAAGCGCGTTATCAATTAAGTTGTCCTTATGACCAAGCAGCAGTGTAGCAGGTACGCTGCTGTCGGTCGTGCAACGATTGCCTGCCTCGGCAACGTCTGCGTTCCACGTATTCAACAGAAGACCGCAGCGACGCCAACGAACTCGCTGAGTTCAGATGAACGTACGGTACGGCTGTCGCGTCGTCGTCGTGGCGTGGCACGCAATTATCGGACGTTGATCCCATAACGCGTTCCCGGTAAGTGTTCCAGCCAAATCCGATAGCCATTTATTGATCCCACGCGGTCGACCATTCTCGATAAAACAGGAGATCGTGGCTGGCTTATCGTAGCCATGGAAACGACGACGTCGAAACGAGGCCGCGTTGCTCGGTGCCGGCAGCGAGCGTCGACGACAGCCGAGCCGTGTGACTGAAGCAGCGCCACTTGAACACAATGGCTTATAAATTACCGGCGACATAACGTCGTTACTGCATCGACGAGCCACTTTGTGAACCCTCTGCTAATATGACATAGAGACGACCGCAGCCAGTGAAACTAGAGCCTGGCTGCATGGTTTGCACACGACGACAGACACTAGGGAAATGACGGATATCGTCAGTTCACATTGTTAGCGAGTGCATTTAGTGCAGTGAGGACATTTACCAAAGACGCAACATACTAACTGTTGGACATACACTACCTGCTCACAACCAATCTTCACACCTGTTACTGTATAACAATCGTATGTACATGTAGTCACATTAGACAGGCATCTTACATTCGACCAGCATGTGGCCAACGTGTGTAAAGCCTGCTACTTTCACATACACGCGCTGCGCCATGTGCGCCAGTCCCTGCCTGGTGATGTTGCCAGAATTGTCGCCTGCAGCATTGTGGGCTCAAGGCTGGACTATTGCAACTCACTGTTTGTCGGCATGACTGACTGCAACTTTAAGAAACTGCACCGTGTACAGAATACATTACCACGAGTTGTGCTACGTGCCGGCAAATTCGAACATATCACTCCTGCACTCATCAAACTGCACTGGCTGCCAGTCATACAGCGTGTTTTATGATGATGATGATGATGATGATGATGATATTGATGCTGTTCTGCACTGTACGCCGAGATCTATACTGAGAACAAACTAGGCCTATGTCTGTGTCCTCTGAACCTTAAACCACACTGTCGCTCAGAACTGCGCGATACTCCGTATCATTTGGAAATTACGCGTTATGTTCTCAAAAGTTGGCCAATTCCGAGCTATACTTTATGTACACTTCACATTAGAAGTTTTTCGTGTGTTTTCCTCAGTTGAACTATAACGATTGCGAGCTATCTCTTAATTCGAATACGACTGCTAAAATTAGTCCACGACTTTCTACACTAATTGTTGCATTCTATGCGACATCTCCTGTACAGTGTATTTTCCGAGATATCTCTCGTGTGCAGGTTTTCACTACTTATACCATAAAAGGTCATTCAGTGTCACACACTCAGACACAGACTCACACACACAATTGGTTTATTAATGTATGGCAGCCTTAAGACTGGATTGCAATAAATGTACATTCGTGCAATCGACAATCACACAATAAAATACGAGTCACAGTCATTAGCGAAGGCGTAACATATAAACGGATTTTAAAACCTATAAGTGATTCTCCAACTTGTGTCCACAAAATGTATACCGATCTTATTATACGGCCTTGAGGTGCTCCCTATTAGACAATCATAACTTATATCCCTGGACTTCATGATAAATAGGTTATTTATGAAATTTTTCAAAACCAATGACATTCGGCTAGTTCACTTATGCCAAGACCTGTTTCGTTTTCATCTGCCAAGTGAGCTTTTACAGCAACGATCAAAAACAATCATGGATAAATTAAAGTAAATTTGTACATCGATGAATGTCTCATGTATGTTCTCTTATTTGTGTTTTTTTCTGTCATTAGTCAAGTTCGTTTTTCTATATTTTTCGTTTTTGTCTACCATTGTATGGTGAAATAAAGATTTGTATTAGTCCTTGCAAAAATAACTGGGAATTTGTTTGCAGATCTGAGACGACAGCATCAGCAAAGGCATTACAGTAGGGGGCTAAAAATAACTTGAGCTCCCACATTCTGGCACAAGCGTTGTAGAGCATCATCATCATCATCACCGCCACCAGCAGCAGCATTTCGCTTAACCCTTTAATGGGCACGGGTCATCATGCTGCCACATCGAATAATATGAAGTCGGTACACTGGCCGTTGATGGGTGGACAGCAGCCCGCACATGCCCCTCCACGCTGTACCAAATGTAGCAGCCCACCCATCAAAGGCAAGTGTACCAATCAACGTATTGCTGTACGTGTTAATGGTCCGTTGCTCTGCAGTCTTGATGTGCCCGTTAAAGGGTTAAGATGTTCAGTAGCTACTCAGACTCGTTAATTCACGACTGCGCCGTGCAAAGTAGTCGACGTTGGTTGGTTGACAATAAACAATCACTCTTAGAGAATCACAGTCTTCTCTCATACGCTACATGTCATGTACTAGGCTAGCCAGGGCATCACGGCATTAAGCAGTAAACCATAATGTGCTGCAGCAATCCCGTCTGTCTGTCACACTCATCAACGGCTGAATATATCGCCAAAGTTGTTTCACGGTTCACCATCTGACAGTATCATCGATTTACAGCACTGCACGTGACCGTCACTTTCACATGGACGGACGTGACAGTAATTATGACAATTTCACAGACTACCGTTATCAACGGTCATACAGAATTAACTAAAAACCAGAAGTTGTAGTCGTCGCTAACGCTCTCGACTACATGTAGGCTGAAAGCCATTTCGCAGTCGTTGCCTGTGATTTTAGACTCAAACATGCCGGCCTCCTGCGGGGGTTAAAGTAGGATAATGCCCAGCCGTTCCTCTATACAGGCCGCTAGTCTCGCTGCCTCAGCTGCACAGTTCACTGCATCACAGTGGACGTACAAATGGCTATCGTCGGCATATGAATGAACGTTCAGACCACAGCGCAATGCAATGTTTGTGACATCAGCAGTATATAAAAGAAAGAGGATGGGTCCCGGAACGCTCCGTTGAGGCACGCCGCAGGTGACAACAGACTCGGTTGACACGTCACCGGCGAAGCTGACAGTCTGCGAGCGATTCGAGCGATTGGTGATAAACAACTGAATCCAGTCATCATCATCATCATCATCATCGTCGGTTTTGTGTCCACTTACAAAGATGACCAGCAGACATTACAATGTTAAAAGTTATAGGTAGTGTTAAAAACTTCAGCGAATAAAAACGTTTTCAAATGTCTTCTGAAGGTTGCAATGACTGATCCACGTCAATGACTGATCCACGAATAGCGAACACTGACTGTAAATGGCCAAGCAGAATATGATTATCAACCGTATCAAAGGCAGCTGACAGGTCGAGTAATGCAAACTGCAAACCAACTCAGATTCCTGGTCGTTAGAAAATGTTCGGCGAAAGCGACCAAGCAACTTTGTTGCTGATCCTTTGATAATGTGCTTATGCAAAGTTGGATGCGGAATATCGAACTTTGCTGCAGCTGCTCGTACGGACATTGGACATTTTGTCTCCTTCAGTCACTGCTTTCATTGCAGCTTGCATTGCTGATTCACTCCAACTCGCTCTTTCTGTGTGTCTTTTGTACTTGTAAACCATCTACACAGTTCACAAAAATCGATGCCAATGCGTCACTTTATCTGCAAGCGTCACTGTATTATTCTTCTTTGTAACAATAATTGTACACTTGATATATCTCCATCTCCATTTATTTCGTATATTCTTCTTAGTTTAATAGAAAGCTTTGTGTCCAACCGCAATGACCTCTACGGGCAAAAGGAACCAGGCCAAAGGAACCGGTTACCTTTGCCTGGTTCCATTTGCCCGTATTGCATGTGCTGCGTCACATCAGCGGCTTGGCTACACAAGCGTTACTGCGTTAGGCCATATTGATCAGCTGTTGTATACTCACAATAACCCTACTGAATACCGCTAATGATGATGGCACACAACTCATGATTCTTACATAAAAAAATGGCTGAACTATGTCACTTTAAAAAAAATTATGGTAAAACGTAAACAAACCTTCTCATTAAGAAAGAAATAGTTCACAATATTCGACAACTCAAAACACAAGCAAATTTCGCCGTTGTTTACACACAACATACACGTTTACACGTCACAACATAAACACAGCCGCAGGTGAAAATAATACGTAAGTAACACAGAAAATGAGCGTCATTCCTAATGCCAGCTGCTTCCTTATGCCCGAGTCTCCCCTAACTGTGTTTTTAATTTCAGCTTTCTAGCTCTAGTAGTTTCCGAGATAACAGGGTTATCTCTAATTTTCATCCCCTTGACATGTCCATGTATACCGAATTTGGTCCAAATCGGATGCGTTTTGCCGGACTTATTCCGGAAAGATTGACTTTTCGGCCCAAAAAGTCATTACAATATAGGCTTTCAGACTACAAATAAAGCTTCAAGATACACGAATCGTCGCGCGGTTTCTCTGGGACTGCTGTTGTTCAGCCTTCTCGTTGACACGTCCTGTTCTCTGCAGCTTACGTCTATCGCGCTTGGTGCATGTTTCACTGGGTCTGACAGCAAAATACATACTTCTATGATACGTAATATGTCATGCGGAAATGAGGCGTGACTTCGTGACGATTACGACTGATCAGATGCACCGATACCGCTCGGTAGAGCTGGCAGTGTTTGGTCATCTCTGTCGCGCTCTCAAGAGTCTGAGAGTGAGCTGCGTGTCTGGTTTCTGCATGGTTCATCGTACTCTCAGTGGCCAAGCTGTTGATGTACATCTCGCGGCTGCTGCTGCTGCGAGGTACTCGCTCGATAGCTCAGAGGCGCAACGTCGCCGGGTGGCGGCGGCGCCGACAGCAGCCTCGCCGGCCTCTCGTATCACCAGCCTCGATCGTCGAAATCATCGTCGCCCGGGTAACAAGCGCCGTCGCCCGTGGACAAGAGTAGCAGCGGCAGCAGCATGCGATACTAGCTTCAGGATCGCGACAGAACCTACTAATAATAACATCACGCAATCAACTGTTCTTATTACCGCAGTGAATTGTCGGCTCGCGCTGCTATTTACATACGTAGATCTAATTCATTCGGGAACATACGCAGAGTAGCACAGCTGACTTCGAAACGTCAGATCTCGCTATGACGGCGTTAACGTAACACAAATACACCGTGTACGTGAAGCGCGGCAGCAATTCTGGAATTGTATTTATACTGTTGACGCAGCGGAAAGATACTGTTTGTAGTCGTGTTTGCTCGTTCGTTTGCATACACGACAGATGTATAGGCCCAGAAGTCGGCATCGTTGATTCTGTTACCGCATTCAGATCCTCCACAGACGCCCGCTCCGGGGAGATGTGATGTTCTCGTTGCAAATAATAATACGTTCAAATATTAATACGGTCTCCTGTTCGACTTGACGTCAGACCACAGCTGTTGTCAACGGAGCACGACCGTCGTTACACCGCAGGTGTCGTCAACTGTTGTAAACAGCGTGCGACGGTCGGAATCTGTTATTAACCATCATCGTCGGTTGCACTGCCAACACCTCTGGTATGACGCCAAGTCGAACAAGACGCGGGCCAACATCAAATCTTTTTACAGTATCGATATTCTTGTTGGTCACTGCTTAGTACCATTATTGTTTTCTGTCGTGTGTCTGTCTGTCTGTCTGTCTGTCTGTCTCACTGACTGACTGTCTGATGTCTGTAAACACGACTTTTGCAAGAAAGCGTTGTCCTATAGGTGGTCTACTGGACAGTGGAAAAAATTTGAAAATGTCACTCGTTTCGACACAATACACGAACGTGACGGACGGACGGACACCGCAAGACAGCATACGCGGATAGGCCGCGCTCATGTAAGCATCGCGCGGCAAAAATTGTTTTTATAAATTACTACGATTAATATTATTTTAAGGTCATCGTTGTTATCACATATATTGCGTTACTGCAATCTGATGGATTCTGAAGGCCTTATAAGCAGAAAATTCATCATAAAAACCTAGCAAAGATGATAAATTTCCGAGAAGTCTACGAACGTCGTAAAAACTGTCCACATGATCAATGCCGCCGACACCAGGTGACACCGCGCGCTAATTATCCAACGCGGTTTCTGCACGTACTCACTCACTCACTGCTGCGCTTGACCAGCTGAGGGTCGTAGCGTCCTCCACATCGAAGGACACGTAGCTGTTACGTAGTAATACGTAAATGTTTGCATCTGAATCGTTACATGAAGTTCAGCTCTGCGCGATGCTTTGTGTCACTTAAGATCATTCGAAATGACACTGTTGAGTAGGGCGCAAGTCATAGGGGCGCCATGGAAAAATATTCGGGGTCCAAATAGTGGTTTTAGAGCCCTTTAATAGGGGTCTGGGGCTTTGTCCAAATTACTGGGGGTCGATTCCCCCTGCCCCCCCCCCTATGGCGCCCCCATGGTGCAAGTCCCTATTAGTATTCCATTGTAACTATGTCAGTATCTCGTACCGCTCGATATATTCAGCATCAAATAATAGCATGACCTTGAAATCTGGATTAAAGGTCACTGAAGGTCATAGAAAATGATACCATTCGAAAGCTTGGGTACGATTTCTTAATTGCATTCCACAGCAACTATGGCTCTATTTTGCATCATTTCCCGGATAATCCTAGTTTTCCCAGTACTAAACATCTTTTTTTGAAATTTTGACGGAGTCACCCTCTAAGGGGGCTTCGAATGCAGGTCGGGAAATGTAAAACTCGCGATTTTCAACCAACATCTCTCTCTGAAAATGATACAAGACAGGGCCTTGTTAGCATAGAACGCCGATAGGAACTCGTATATGATCTATCATATGTTGCCATTTCAATGACCTTGAATGACCTCTGAAGGTCACTTTAGTAGTACTGATGTTACTTTGTGTGCCCAGCTGACGCGCGATCTGTTAGCGATAGCTAAGTTTCTTGTTATGAATGTTAAAATGTCAACAGAAACCAAAGCACTGCTATCATTAATGGCAAGCAAAGCGGCCCTATTGTTAACGATGTGGTTCCACGGTTGGTTGGTTGGTTGGTCGTTGGTTGGCATGTAACATGGCTGAATTGTAATTGATCACTTTGCTACGACTATCCGACAGCGACGAGTAATGGCCATGGAGTATTGTCTCCCAGTTTTGTTCGGACACCAATCCCCCTCCCCCTTAGGCACTGGCTCTTGTCGCTGTCCATCAAGGTCCAGAACTACACTGTGAGCCACAACTTTGGCAAATGATACCATTTTTTGCTGCTGAGTGTTACGACCTGGGTTTGCCCGAGGGGGCATGGTTGACCTCCCACCGGAACTTAGGCCTACACGCGCGGTACTCAACGATATAATTTTGAATGACCGAGAGTGACTTAGCAGGCCTGCCCGGTGACGCTATTGGTAGCGTTGTGATATGCGCTGCCTGGCTACGGTGATCGGCGAGTCTGGGTTCAAGGCCCGGGCTGGCCGGATCATGTACAGAGCGTTAGACGGTGTCCTCTTTAATCTGTGACCGTTGGCTAATGTTGGGTTTAGAAACGCTCAGTATTAGTCGCTGCTTGAACCACTGATAACAGATGGCCTCCTGCTGTATGCGCTGGCCGGGCATCAATGGCTCTGTTCACACGCACCGCTAAATTGGATCCTGGGGCCCACGGTGTGAGGTACGCATGACCTAGGGCCGTCCATCATGCAGTAGGTATTAGCCGCCAGAGAAACAGTGGTTATAGGCCGAGTAGGCACAAGGTCTCTACACTCCCGATCCCTCCCTTAACCCTACACACCTCTATAAAAATAGGTCGAGCAACAACTACATACTACACACACCATCAGGTTAGCCTGATGGTGTCGCGAAACACTTCCCTGGGGTTGCGCATTGGGCCAGTCTGTGAGGTAGGCCTCAGCGCTGGCATGTGAAGGGAGCGTGTGTCACCCCAAAGGAGAAAGAAAGAAAGAGTGACGTAGCAAAATTTTCAACGACATGGAGCGTCGCGCGGCCTGTCTGCGACAGATGACCGTCTTGTAATAATTCGATTACCGTTGCACCCAGTAACGAAGTAACTATAAATAAATAATATAATATAATATAATATAATAAATATAATATAATATAATAAATATAATATAATATAATATAATAAATCATATGCACTTCAAACATTAGGTATTACTGTAGCAGCTATAACTAAAAAAGCTCAAATACCTTTCTCTAGATGACTTCCTACTGCCATAGTAGCCCCCGCACCTATATCAGCATTAGTACACTCATCGACACTAGATTTATATAACAGATTTATTTGTGAATTATTATATAGAGTAAATGTTACTTTAGATTTGAACGAAGTGCGTAGGAAGCTGGAATTAAAGCTATCATATTCATTTGCTGATTAACTCATAATCTGCTACAATGAACGTGCTCTCCTGTTAGTTCTACTCAGATTTTTTACTTTGTGTCTTTAACCCTTTACAGCGCAAAGGTAATTATAGTGTCACATCGAATAATATGAAGTTCGTACACTGGCCGTTGATGGGTGGGCTGTTACATTTGGTACAGCAAGGAGGGGCCTGGGCGGGCTGCGGCCCATAACTATGGCTGCATTTCCGGTTACTGTCGGTGAGAAGTACTGTTTTGAGCGCATCGCGCTGTAGTTCTGTGGGTTTGTTTCTGGGTCTGTGAGTCTGTCCGGTTATAATTTTCTTAATTGGTATTTAACTCTAAGGAGTTTTCATTATTCCCTTTATGTAAGGTGTATATTGTCCTGGGGACGTGCATTGGGCCCGCTTGGAGGCTTCAGCACTGGGCAGCTTAATAGCTGCCTGCCCCGCATGGAAGAAAAGAGAGAAGAGAAGAGAGAGTCTGTCCGTCCCAAAAATGGTCCGATTCACTTTAAGTCTTAAGATCAAAATGTTCAAATTAATTGTAGGACATTCGCCCCCCCCCC
>Ga0209339_1000339_pt1 | contig 17268 bp, 10 predicted proteins | sample OlaalgELextract3_FD_187376 | JGI IMG/M metagenome (GOLD analysis project Ga0209339, IMG submission 187376) | Olavius algarvensis symbiont microbial communities from Tuscany, Italy - Type A ELBA extract 3 (SPAdes) (version 2) | ecosystem: Host-associated > Annelida > Digestive system >... | reverse complement strand
CTCACGGGGGGCCCATTCCCCGGTTAGGGGTCACCCCAGGGGGTCGAAAGTTGTACCATTGAATTCCTGGGGTAGGGTTTCCTATTAGTGTTGAGGCCTAGGATGCACCGTTTGGCCACAGTGCACGCGCGTGACAACCAACGACCAACCAACCAACCAACCAACGACCATCGACGTCACGACACAGCCTATCTCAATAAGCGCCTCTTTTACTAACGTAAAGTGAGACGCTTAAAAAGTGGTCGGCTTTGGTTTTGTGGACACACTGTATAATGCACTATACACCGTGTCTCAAAAAAAACCGGACCCCTGCGATTAATATGACATTTTATGCCCCCGCAGGCTATGCACAGCATAATACGCAGCGATGGCATTTGTCCGTCCCGTTGTCCCGCCGTACTGGTGTCTGTCTCGTGCCAACAGAGGGCGAGCCGCGCTGGCCCCACGATGGCCGTAGGCCAGCACGTTATCCGTGAGTGGAAGTCAATTTCTCCCATGCCAACATGGACTCGCCCGCAGGCGGGCCAGTGCATTCCCGTGCAAAAATAAAATAGTGCACAGGGCTGGCAAGTTCATTACACAGATGCTTCTTCTTAGCGGGCGGTCTTCGGCTCTCTAGTTGTACTACAAAGGTAAAGGTAACGTGGATTCATATAGCGCCTTTACCATGACTCACCCACAAGGCGCTCAGGTAAAACACCATACGTGCTTGTACCTCCTGAGCGTTCACCAGACGGCACCACTATACTGATTGTAGTGACATAATATAATGGCAGCATACTACTCGTTTATTGACCCTGAAAGGATGACAGGCTGAGTTGGCCTATAGTTGGCTGACCTATAGCGGACGCTTTACCCACATGTGTGCTCACCCGTCAGCTGTAAGTCGAGCGCGGACAGGGAAAGTTCGCCGGTCAAAGAGCGTTCTACAGCTGTGCGGTGCCACTCAACCAACAAGTCTATAATCAAAAATACGATGTCACAGTGTTGGAACGACTCGGTTTTCCGGCAAACGGATGAAACATTTATCATCTGAGCGACGTTTTGACGTGCTGTTTTGTCTCTTCATGGTCATGCTTGCGTGCTGTGTATTGCCGGTGTTCGATTGTGACGATTCCAGTTTGCCCGAACAACGTAATGGATATGCTGAACAATGCATTCCAACTTTAGTAAAGATCGGAGGACACCTGTCACTCATAACTACATTACTGACGAGAAAATTACAGAGCATCACGCAATCATGCATGACACCTAAAACGCGATGACATCCACTTGCCGTTGTATACCTTTATTAGAGATGTCTCAGCACATCGTATAGGCCTACTTTTATACAAAGAGCACGGTGCCCATGTAAACCGGAAATTAGAGTGTCACGCATGCGCAATGAATGACGACTTTAGTTTTCCTTGCTAACGAAACTTGCACTTCATTATTGTAAAGGTATTTTTTATTCCAATTTTGGTGAAGATCAGTAAAATGAGGCTGAGCTACCTATCGAAGAAAACAGTAATATAACTCTGGGGACAAAGATGGACAACCAATTCAGCTATTGATACCGATCAGATCGACTCCGTTTAACAATGATTAATAGGCCTACTGCATTATTTTATCTAATTTCACTTTTTAATTTTAGTTAAGTATAATTAAAATTATTATACAAGGTGACTTATTGGTGCAGTTACAGCACAATGCCAATAAAAATGATTTTTAGTGATTTTAGTAATTTAGTGGCAAAAATAGCGTAACAAAAAGCCACATAATTTTTTTAGCATAATTTCAGTTGGGACTGATGAAATGTTATAAAATTTGGAAGAATTATTCCACAGTCTACTATTATTTATTGGTGCAGTTACAGAACGATGCCAATTAAATGATTTTTAGTGATTTTAATAATTTAGTGAAAAATAGCGTAACAAAAAGCAACATATTTTGTCGCACATTTGCTGAATCGCTGATAATGCTTCTAACGCCATTTGGGGCCAATACGACATAGGCCTACTGAAGTAGGCGAGATTGGTGACAAACGCATTCGAGTGACATAGGCCTAATATATAGTTATCTCTTATTAAGCCGCCGCTCGTAAATGCGGAGGCTTAACGGGATAGCGATGTCCTTCTGATTTGTCTGTTCGTTTGTTCGTTAGTGTGTCGCTTATAAAATTTGTAAAGTTATTCGCTACGTGGCAGCACATGGTGGCAGCGGCGGCTTATCCGAAACACTTGTTAATCCGTTATGGGCACATTAAAACCGCAGAACTATACAGTTATACACAATTATACAGCAATAAGGTGATTGGTATATGCACTGGATGTTGATGGGTACAGCGAGGAGGGGACTGGGCGGGCTGCGGCCACGCGCCCAGTCCCCTCATCGCTGTGCAAAATTTAACAGCCCACCCATCAACGGCCAATATACTAACTTCATGTTATTCGATGTGGCGCTATAATTGCCTATGAATTCTAAAGGGTTAACGTTGCCTTGCGTCCCAAACATACAAATAATGTTTTCTGAATGTAGAATATTCGACAATAGACATAAATTACTGCATTTATCCAAGCCTGACATATCTCATGGGATCTAATATAATGTCAATTCCGAAAATTGTAAAACAAAACGCAACTAAAGGAAACAAGATAATCATTATCTCTTCTTAACAACTGTCTGTATCCGCCCACTTATAGTGCAGGAAGAAATTGACGTACTATTTAGTGTGCGATTCAACATGATATATTAATAATTGGTGTCGAGCACACTCGCAAATCGAACACTGCGGTGTCCGTGGGTAAAATGCGTCCGCGGTTGCGCGAGCACCCCGCTGTGTCGTTCTTCGGTTCAGAAGTATAATTAAGTGCAAACCACTCAAGCGCAACGACCGCAGAACGGCGCTATATTAGAGAGGCGCGGAGTACCGCTATCGAAAAATACCGCTGTATCGTAAGTAACGATATGACGCGCGGCAAATTGTCAAATACCTGCATGCAAAAACGAATTGCTCCATCTTTCTTCGATAGCTGCATTATATTTAATTGCCTTCGTGTTTTCTAATCGTAAAACAATTTTGTACTATAAAAGCAACATGTATCACAATAATAATTAGAGCAGTCTGTGTGTATGCTCCCATAAAAGCGCAAAGCAGAGCGTACGGTGAGATAAGCGGACCGCAAAATTACGGCAAAATGCGTAGGCCTACGCGGTAGGCGAGCCGCGTAGGCTATTTGAATTCACTTCCGAAGCGTAGTTTCGAAAAATGAAAAAAAACTGCACAACTGCAAGCGTACAAATTTGATGCACGCACCATTTCAATTTTAATAATTTTAGCAACATGCCTTGACATACTGTAGTGCCTAAATAATTATAACCGCTTTTTACGGTCGCCATATCGCGCAGATGGGAAATGTTTCTGGTATTATGTTGTTAAACTTTGGACCAAATTACGCCAAAATCCAGATAACTCGGATAAATTGTAAAAAAATGTTTTGGCCATAACTTTGCGCGGTCTTCGAAGGGCGAGGTTTATCGTGTTAGTACTATTATCGTCATCATCCTGACGAGAACGGTTGAGTTCGTTTCTTTCGCTAGGTGTCGCTACTTTATAATACGCCTTTGATAAAAACAAGCTTAACCAGTATGATACGATACGATAATGTGTATTTAACGTGCAGTAAAAACTAACGTTTAGCCAGCTTAGTCCACCACACGGAACGAACAGAAAAATTAAAGAAAAAACGAACTAAAAAAATAAATCGAGTATGGTCTAGACAAAAACAGTTGAAGTGTGCTAAATGTCGTATGCGGTGACTTACGTAAAACGGTGTGTGGGGAAAAAATGTGAGCTCTCAGTCAAGTGGCCCCGTTTATTTTGGACCACCATGACCAATGGAGCCAGATATCGATCCGAAGTTAGCCCTTATCGCGGCATAGTTCTTGTCACGACACATCTCTACGCTAGGCGAGCGAACGACGCCGGCATCGAACCGCTAGCGTGCGACCGCGACGACACTGCTTCGTTGCCGGCGACAATGCGACCCTAAGCGGGCGGTAGGCCGGCGACGCGCGACTCTACCCAACCGTCGGCTTGCAATAGACTGGTTGCCTCATCAATAGCGCATGCAGCTGGCGGGACGAACACAGGGAGTGTCAGTCCAGGCAGCTGCTGAAAACGCTGCGGTCATCCGACAGCGGCTGAACTGTGCAAACTGACTACTGTAATGCTTCAGCCGCTGTCGGCTGCTATACTGGACTAATGTAAACAAATGGCTGTGAACAAACAGATTGACAACATAAAACTGTCACTGGCAATGTTTACGAACGCAAGTAACCGTAAGCGATGACACAATTTACAATAATTTATAATTATTAGTCTACATGTATAAAAACATACCACAAACAAAATTATCACTTACGCGTATGGGAGTCGCCATAGAAAGAAAATCAGCGTCTCTTTCTGCCGCTGTTTTAATTCCATACGCCGCTGCCACACTCGTTTGGCAGCAGTTTGTCAGTTTGCGCAGCATTACGCAGCTGCTGAAATAATTCGAGCAGCCGGTGCCTCGACCGATATACCCAGAATGTCTGCGACATAGTAGGGAAAACAGCGCCGCAAACAAACAATTGACATAAAACGGAATAATAAAATCACACGCCAAAACGCGTACAAAGACACAATAAAACACGAGGAAAATTAGAAACTAACTCGGGAAGACTAAGCCGCGCACAAGAAATTTTCGCGTTGCTCTAATACACTGTGTCTCAATAAACCGGACCCCTGTGATCAATATGACAGACCGCCAAGTCGCTACTGTTGCTACGGAAAACACACAGCTGGTTCTAAGCCAGTTTAAAAACTTTTTATCGCATTCACTTGAGAATTGAATAGTCTCTCTCATACCGAAAATAATTATTAAACGTTGTGAATTGGTTACGTTATGTCATATTAATCGTATGGGGTCCGGTTTTTCGAGACACAGTGTAGAGTTGAGAAACAATAATAACAGTATTGTTGTCCTTGGCCTTAACGGTTCTCGATGACAGGCTATGTCTATATAGGCCTTTAGCCGGGGTCTCGAATGAAGTCTACCAACAGGGTCCCAAACCTCTTTGAGTTCCAAACCTCTTTAATTAGTTTCATTATTACCAATACACTTTGTGCCATAACTACTGTGATTGTGTGTTAGGCCACATTCCATTATTCTAGCAAGCTGCAAACCTGGCTGCAAACCTGGTCGCGTATAAGCTTTTTTGTGGTTTTGCTCAGTTAATGTCATCCTAATTTGTCATCCCAGAGTAGTTTATGGACTTAAACATATCATTTACGAGTTTATATTTATATACATATCTGATGCTCCTCGATGTCAGATACTAGCTGTTAGTGTACCGGTTTACAGTTATAAGGCACAAGTCCTAATTTGCAACTCTGCACTATTGCACTGTCTTTTGTATTGTTGTCATGCTTTTGTGTCTGCTTGTCTGCCATTTTTATTAATTTTTAAAATTATTTTTCTATTTTTATGGTTGCCATGCAGTTTCAATGAGCGGCTAACAGTACTCTTCTGCGGCAGCCTGTTTTTGGTGAATAAATATATTTGTGTGTGGCGGTGACGCTGATAAACACAATCACAAACACAAACACACACTCTGTCTACCTTGGCAATCTGAGCGAGGCCAACCAACAGTTTGTGACCATGACTTTGTTAATCGCACTGCTCGCTGCGACCTTCATGCATACATTAGGGTCTATGTAAGGTGTTCGCTTTGCGTCCACGACTTAGCTGATTACCTACATTTGTAGTCTGCGACTGTCTGGGATTTCGACTCAAATTTAATATCGTGTGTTCAGTATTGAAAAAAATTAAAGGTCCTGGAATTGACTTCCCTGACTTCCTTTTCCAAAACTGAATAACAGTAACGATAGATAAATAAAATTTAGTACCCCTGTAACCTCTGTAAACGGCTGCACTGCGTCGTATTCTGGGCATAAGATGGTATGACAAGATCTCAAATGCTGCAGTCCAGGAGAGAACGAAGTTACCTGATCTACCGTCTCTCATCGCTGATAAACGTCATTCGTTATTTGGTCACGTTTGTCGTCTGCCATTGCAACTGTCAATTGATGCCCCCACTAGCACTCCTCCTGCTGCAGACTGGAAACGACCACGAGGTCGTCCAAGGAGAACGCGGTTGCAACAAGTCGAAGAGAGAAGAAATCGATGTGATTTAATAGAAGTGTAAAATGTTGTACGGTTTTATTCACGCTTGATGGTAATAATAAGGGTTTACGTGGCCATACTAAGAAAATTTGTAGGCCAAATTTTAACACGGATATTGGGAAATATTTTTTCTCAAATCGAGTCATTGACAGATAGAATAGTTTGGTCCAGGACACTGTTGATGCACCCAGCCTGAACTGTTTCAAAAATAGACTGAATAAAATTAGATGCACAAGGATGGGCTTCTTCATGGACTAGTCCGCTAAACCCCAGGCCTTGTCATGTGGGTTCACCTCAAGAGAAGACCGCATAAGGTAAGCACAAGGTAAACACAGGACTGTGGGATATCTGTTGTCCAGATCACAAGACACAAGCAGAGATCGCTCGTTGCGGAGATCGCTACGACCCTCAGCTGGTCGAGCGCAGCAGTAAGTGATGAGTGTACCTATTTAACTGTCTTCATTATCAAAAACTACTTTAAGCTATAACATATCACAGATTCAACCAATTGGCAGTGATTACTTTTGTCGGGCCTAAGAAAAAGCACACTGTGTCCAAAAAACAAAGCCAACCATGTTTTAGCATGGCCTCCTCAAACCGCAACTAAATGTCCTAGTTTTTGGCATAGCGATTTAAAAATTGCGAGTCGGGCTATGATTGTCTTCCACCTCATCTGTGTAATACCCATACCTGGTAAAGCATTTAAGACAAGTTACATTTTAGCGACAAACAAAACAGTCAAACAGTAAAAATCACAAATCAAAACTTAACACACTGATTGTCAGTTTTTATTTTTTTATTGTTTTTATTTTTTTTAACAGGGGAGTGGTAAGAGTCCTGAGACCTCACTCCCCCTTAGCATTCCGTCTCTATACTTTTCCACTTTATGTTTTTACATTGTTTGCTAATAAATCATCTGTGTGTGAACCACGAATCTGTCATAAAATGTGCTCAGTATGTCCACCATGAGCCCTGACATAAGCAGAGAGACGGCGACGCCACTGACTGATGGCTGCAACAACAACGATGCAGATTTCTCCATTCGACTTACAGTCTGTTTCAGTTCTGCAAGACGCCATTAATACGTCTCGGGTAAGAATATTACACAGGCTTCGTTGCAAACGCAACTGCAGTTATCATGAGTAGACTCCGGACTAAATCTTCCAAATTTTATAATTAGAGCTGTCAAGCTATTAATTTTTTTTTAATCGCGAGTTAATCGCGGTTTTAACGCACGTTTTGTTTGTTACATTTTCAACTTGTTTGTGTTCCATTTACAGGTAGACGTTGTCGGCCCATTGCTGTTGAATGCTAGTCTAGACTACCCCTAATATTGACGACTGATTACAGTGACTGATTAGTCCAGGTCACTGAACTTATTGACAGTTGACAACGACGGTTAACACGTTCGTTAACGCGTTAATTTTACAGCCCTATTTGTTATAATACTTTATCAGTCGTAACTCGTAACTGAAATAGTGCTAAAAAATTCTCTGGCTTCGTTTTCGTATGTTTCCACACCGGCAACATTCGTAATCGAAGTCATCTTCAGCTGCTGCGTGAAGCTGCTTTGACAATGACATTGTTTCGCAACAATGTCATGTGAGTGATATCACAATGTCATTAATACGTTTCTAGAGCTCTTTACATGAGAGCTCTTCAAGCAGGCCTATACAAGCCATTTGTAGCAGAATCAGCGTTGGAGGGGGACTACGCTATATTCCGTCGAGATGTGGCACTGCAGGTAGTCTATGGAAGCGTAGGCCAAACAGCGGTTCGTGGACGGCGTATGCGGTCGATATATGGATGGATCTCCACAGTGTCAACGAGTGTAATTCCGTCGTTGACGCTGCAGTTGATGACTATAGCGGAACGAATAGAGACCTAACGAGAGCAGGAATTACTAAAACGCAAATATCACTATTAGCGGTTTTTACCGCACGATGCTGCGCAGCGTGGACTATGCTGTCGCAAGATGTCTGTCCGTTCGTCACACGCCGGTATTCTGTCGAAACGGCTGAATGTATCTTCAAACTTTTTTTCACCATAGGGCAGCCAGCCACGTACATCATTCTAGTTTTTCCGCACCATTCATTTCATTCACGCGATACTCCACGAGGAGGACTGTGAATTATTTGTCAGAATCAGAAACCAAACGGTATGGCACTATTCCAACGGGGACCCTCCTAACAGGCTCGTCGAATGCAAGGGGGTATGAAAAAATCGCAATGTTCGGCCAATATCTCGCTGTATCTGGGAAACGATACAAGATAGAGCCATGGAATGGAAATAAAAAACCATACCTAATCTTTCGAATACCACTTTCAACAACCTTGAACGACCCCTAACCGGGTGTCGGTAAACACTACATCGGAGCAGTCGGCTACGAGGCGGGGTCCTGACCCTTAACCGACCCACGAGGCGAGCAACTTTTTGAAAACTGGCCGGCAGGAACCCTGTCGGCCGGGCAAAGTAGTGTTTACCCACACCGCCCCTAACCCAGATTTCGCGGTCATGCCATTATTTGACGCTGAATATCTCAGAAACGGTACGAGATACAGAGACACAGTGGAATCCTAATATGGACTTATACACGGCCTACTCAATGGTGTCATTTATTTAGTGACACGAAGCATCAAGCGGCCACTCTGCAAAGCTGAGCTTCTTGTTCTGTCTGGTATGAAGTTCTGTTGTTTAAGCCGATAAGCTTACTCATTGTTGAGAAAGCTGAATAAAAAAAGATGATAATCTGACAAAATCGACGAAATCCAAGAAACAATGCAAACTCTTGTATTAAAATCAACAGTACATGCACGTGATAAAGTAGAAACAATGTAAATTACTTTTTTTAAATATCAAGCACAGAAACATTGCTCAATTCAAGCGTCAATAAATTTACAGTTAAAATCAAAGTCACTATGAAGGCAGACATATAACTTACATTCACGTGTAGGAAACGAAAGCCTTTCAAGGACAAACATTTATTTCTTGAAACTTTACCAGACTTTCCAGTAAATTTTTGCTTTTCCCTTACTCTCAATGATGATGTCAAATTCCCACTCACCAGGATGAACCCTGCACTCTTTGCAAAAATGTGAAATGCAGCAATAAAATTGTAAACACAGCAAACAACTAAAAACAAGTGCGTCAGCAAGACACAAATCCGCCATATGAGGGGTGCACATACCACAGTGGGCTACTGCCATTCATGACTTACATTTTTAGAAAGACCTCGTTGAGCTGGTTTTCAATTACAGCTCAATAGCTGTAATTGAAATGTAACGCTGCCCGTTACCGCTTTCGAGATGACTGCATCAGTGCAATATGCACCATTCACTTTCACCCCTGGCTGCATGAAAACCACACCAGTGCACCAGTGCCTGGAGACACTGGTCAAATAGCCAAAATTTCGGATTTGGGGGGGGGGAGATGCACCACCCCCAAAAAAGGGAAAAGATCTGTCCGGGGCCGATATGTACCACCACGCACAAAAAACACGCAGATCGGTGCACGCGTCGCCGAGATATCTGTAACTGGACAGAGAAAAAACAGCAACTAATATACCTTCCATACTAACGTATGGAGGGTAACAAGTCAAGTACCATATAAACTAAACAACAGTTTGTCAAATCCGTAAACAACGGCAGACACGGAGTGATTTTCAAGTATATCCATGCCTGTAGAAACTACAGAGTACATCATCACTTCAAGAAACTAGAACAGCTACTCGACTCACAGCATCAAGAATGATGCCTCCGCCAAACCTCCAAATCTATCTTCAGCTTTCGAGTGACTGTGACCTTTGACCTCCTGACCCCTAAAGTTGATCATTTCATGCTTTTGCCCCATGGACCACTTGTACCAACTGGCATCAAAACTAGTTCGCTCGTATATCGTGTTATGAGTCTGGTAAGTGAGAGACGGACGGACGGACAAATGAATGGACAGGTCGAGAATAGAATGTCTCTGCCTGACAGTCAGGCGTGCCTGCCCCGATGGCACTATTGGTAGCGTCGCGGTACGCGCTGCCTGGCTATGGTGATCGGCAAGTCCGGGTTCGATGCCCAGGCTGGCCGGATCATTGTGTCAGGTTATAGCGGCATATGCTGTGAGATTAAATTCTCGGGCAGGCACAGAAGGTTCGACGGTGTCCTCCTTAATCTGTGACCGTTGCTAATACTGGGTTCAGAGAAAGAAAGAAGACAGTCAGGCGTGGCGGACGCATAAAAACTACTACACAAATGCATAAAACAGAAACCAGAGTTATAATAAAACTGTGCTAAAAGAGAAGTGATCAGTCAATGCAGTTAACTTACAACATACGCTAAAGTGCCACAAAAATAGTGAAACGAGTTCATTAAACCTGTCACATACACAGTAAAAACCTCAGTTAACTAGAAGTAAGCATTAAGCACATACGGAAAAAATGTACACTGTGACCCAAAAAAGTAGTACACCAAACACATGACATAACTTTGTCAATTCTTAACGGATTTTCAAAATTCACTGCTCGAAAGAAAAGTAAATTTCCAACAAAATCCATATAATACTTCTCACCATACCTTCAGTATGTTGCCGCACTAACTTGCAAAAGCTAGAAGTTCGAGTATGCATTAATTTCTGAACACACACACCCAATTTTATTGCACTAAGCTTATTTACTTACTTATTGCTGCAATTTCCAGTTCCAGTTAAATAATTTAGTTCTTTCCTGCAGTGAAAGAATTTTGAAAATCCGTTAAAAATTGACAAAGTTATCGCCACGAGTTTGGTGTACTACGTTTTTTTGGGACACAGTGTAGTTCCATCAACGTGTACAGTAGTAATATTTCTGCTAGAATATGAATGCAGTTAAATCGGCAGACTGTCATCAGCTGCTTCACCAATGAACAAATGGTAGTAAACAACATATACATACAGTTAACATCAGAGAACACGCATTATTATTATTATTATGTCAAGGACCACAAATGGCAGCCATGTCTGGGAAGTCTATGCTTCGGCCTTGTGGTGATAGCAGTGTATAGTGTTGACAGTCACGGTCACTGCCTTGGTACAATGATAAAACTTGTTTATAAAGTAAGTAACAATGTACTGATTAAAGTGACACTATCATGTCAGAGACAGTGCAGGGGCACCGTACTAAATTAAAGAAAACAAAAACAAGCAAAAACGACAGAAGTGCCGACAGTCAGCAGTCGCATGCAGACAGCAGTACAATCACAATCGCCTAGTCATTGTCAAATGACGACCGAAAAAGTACAGTCTTCAGCTCGCGATGGCTCTCATATTAAATATTTTTCAGCATTTGTAATTTTATTATTGAATACACAAGACTAAAGTCATCACTGGAATTGATCGACAATAGCTTGTGTGCTTTCAGTTGTTTCATTTCTGTTTACGTGAAAATCAGGGATGCTAATCCTCAGCCATGGACATCTTTTATAATCTCTGATAATGGTTGGTCTGGAGTACTCTAGACACTGACCTCGTGACTCATGCCCTTGTTAACATCCACGACGGAGACGATCTTATCGCAGGCAGGGCAATTTGCCTCAGAGATATAAGAAAGAATTTCTGACTTCACAATGACTGTTTATAGTCCTACTTTCAAAACATGTTAACCATATTACAGTAATTTAATTTGAACTAGGTATTGATGATAATCACGAAAGTACGACATGCACGATTAATATGTCTTTTTTATTTTATCATGCTACTATTTGCTTGAAAAGCATTTATTATAAATGTTGTAAGATGCAATGTTTGAACTGTCAGGCGATTGAGCCTCAACTCGTTGCTCAATCCTCGATAAAAGCTAAATGATATCCGGGGTGGCAAGTCCATTCTAACCCCTCCAATTCGTCAGTCCCACATTCAGGGTAACCACTCTCCAGGCAATGTGAATATCCCGACATTTCCCTGACAGTTCGCGGAACTCGGCATGTTAAGTGTTACTCATATCATGCCTGTACTAGTGTTACTGTCAGTGGTGGGGATGGAAATGCAACAGTGCATGATCTGAAACCATATATTTAATATTTAACACAGAATAGACTCCTACTAAATACCTGTATGGACTGGATGCAAATATGCAGCTTACAATAAATAGTTTTAGACAACTTTTCCCAGACAAGATTTTTCCCCGACACTTTCCCGACTTTCAGTAAAATCCCTGACATTTCCCTGACAGCTGTCAAAATTGCTGACATTTCCAGGCTTTACAGACACGTGGTCACCCTGCACATTATCGGAAGTACCAGGAGCCAAATAGCATCTGTAAGATGCAACGAAATGATAGGTTGATTGGAGCTTTGCCTGGACTGTACTGGGGTAGCTTAGAGCTCTCTCCCAGACCCTTTCTAGCTGGGGAGAGGGGGACAGCAAACCCAAATTCCCATTCTTGGCCTTTTGCTGCCATGCCACTGACTGCAGGTCCTTTTTGACAATTCAAATGATGCTGAGACGGAAAATTATTTGATGGACACTTGCAGCCATCGAACCTCACGTCACCTATTAAGCATCACCTTTTCGAACATTTTCGTGTAGAAAAACCAACACATTACGTATCGCCAGCTACGTCGATGCAGAGTTAGCTGGGGTTGATCTCAGAGCACGGTTCAGCTTATTCAGATATGTCTTGATCTCCTCGATGGTCAATGCCTTGGAGGGCTGATTCAGTTCAGCCTCCGCAACCATTGCTTTCAGCCTGCAAAACGCAACCGACAACTGTAGCGGCCAACGACATCAAATTCTCTCCAAACAGATCAAACAATTTCTGTTTTGCAAAACATGCACAGAGTGTACTTTAAGTTCATAAGTACCTTTAGTTACAGTTAATAATTTTATTTTTAAGTTGGGGGTGGACTTGCAACCAGTTGACATCAAAAGTTGATGGAGGCATAACTGGAAGTCGGCTCAGGTGGTCAACTCTCACCTAATGTGCGACCCCACAATCCGGCAACCAGGTTTCGACCTCCCTCGGCAACAGTCTCTGCTGAACCGTTTTCGCACGGAACAGGGACACTGTGGTGCCTGCAATAGGAAATGGCGACTTACAGACACTGATCTGTGTCCTTATGGCGAGACCCAGACGATGTCCCACATTGTCAAATCTTGTCCCCTGACAAAACTAAATGGCGGCTTATCTCGGCTACACTCTGTGGATGAAGATGCTGTTTCGTGGCTGACCAGTTATGGTTCATGACACGCATACGAGAAGAAGAAGGAGTTAAAAATCAACATCAACATGCCAAGGTCTGGGCACTGACTAAAAGATTCAGTCACTGTTTACCGTTTTTTGCTGAAGCTGAACAAAATTTCGTACACGATGGCAGTCAGTGTGATACACACTAGCTAAATACCTCCGAGAACTATTAGGGTAAGTATTTACTTACTTACTGAATGTCATCATGGCTTCATCAGCCAACGTATTTAAATTATGGTTTTGTTGCTTTTCAAGTAACTGATATTTCAGTTACTTACTGTTAACTTTTAAGAAACTTAGCTATCACTAATAGATCGTGCATCAGTAAGTAAGTCACAGAAATGACGTTCAAAGGTCACTCAAGGTCATCGGAAATGTCACGGTTCGACACAGTGCATACGACTTTACTGCCACATGACTCACTTTCACTTTCCCTGCTGTGGCTGCAACCTTGGAGTCTATTGACCACAATGTTGCTATGACATTCGTTCTTAATAATAATAATAATACTTCCTATTACTGTTATATTGTAATTATGGATGTGTTACAGGTCTCAAGTTTGTCAGGCCACAGTAAGTGAGAGAATAAACGGACTGTGTGTAATATCATAATGTAGCCTCCTATGGGAGGGCCGCATATAAACACAACAACATGCCAAAGATGTACAAATTACCTATTTTGGCAGTAAGTAAGTAAGTAAGTAAATAATTTATAAAGCGCCGACGTCTATAGAGAATCAGGGAATTACAGCTTCATCTTCCATTTATTCAAAGGTTAAAGGTTAAATTAATTTGCAAAACAGCGGTTGCTTGAATGAAATATTTTACAAGCCACATGCCCGTCGTAATGCCTCATCAAGTGTCAAGACAATAAACTGAGAGACAGTAGTATGTTACAATGACAGGCAGCGTATTTCAATGATGAAATAAACAAACTCTGTTAATTTCTTGTGTTTCTGCAGCAGTTCCCGTCGCATCTTCCATTTCTTGAGCTCCAACTAAACAGCAAATTGAAACTGGCAAATTTTGCTGCAGTAAAACTATAACATTTAACGATTTTTGTGGTCCACATCAACTCCGTTAGCATGGTGGTGTGATGGTTAGGAACTCGGCTGGTGTGATGTAATGTTTAGGAACTGAGTTGGCATAATGGTTAGGAACTCAGCTGGCATGGTAGTGCAATGGTTAGGAACTCAGCTGGTGTGATATAATGTTTAGGAACTGAGTTGGCGTAATGGTTAGGAACTCAGCTGGCATGGTGGTGCAATGGTTAGCAACTCAGTTGGTGTGATATAATGTTTAGGAACTGAGTTGGCGTAATGGTTAGGAACTCAGCTGGTGTGATATAATGTTTAAAAACTGAGTTGGCGTAATGGTTAGGAACTCAGCTGGCATGGTGGTGCAATGGTTAGGAACTCAGTTGGTGTGATATAATGTTTAAGAACTGAGTTGGCATAATGGTTAGGAACTCAGCTGGCATGGTGGTGCAATGGTTAGCAACTCAGATGGTGTGATATAATATTTAGGAACTGAGTTGGCATAATGGTTAGGAACTCAGCTGGCATGGTGGTGTAATGGTTAGGAACTCAGCTGGTATGATATAATGTTTAGTAACTGAGTTGGCGTAATGGTTAGGAACTCAGCTGGCATGGTGGTGTAATGGTTAGGAACTCAGCTGGTATGATATAATGTTTAGTAACTGAGTTGGCGTAATGGTTAAGAACTCAGCTGGCATGGTGGTGTAATGGTTAGGAACTCAGCTGGTATGATATAATGTTTAGTAACTGAGTTGGCGTAATGGTTAGAAACTCAGCTGGTATGGTGGTGCAATGGTTAGCAACTCAGTTGGTGTGATATAATGTTTAGGAACTAAGTTGGCGTAATGGTTAGGAACTCAGCTGGTGTGATATAATGTTTAGGAACTGAGTTGGCATAATGGTTAGGAACTCAGCTGGCATAGTGGTGCAATAGTTAAATTGCCCACTCACTCAAATCTGTCCGACGTAAACACGTTTATCTATGGCATCATGAGTGATGTCACAAAGAATATTTAACATAAACAATATTGCAAAGAAATATTAATCCTTTATCATATCCGGATCATATCTCTGGCATCTACATTCTATAAGAATGAAACCATTGTTGAGCAACAATTTCTATAAATTATGGCTGTCAAATATCACCATCATATGTAGGTAAAGATCACAAATAAAGTTTAAAAACCTGTCGTATCTTTTTCTTCCGCTGATTGGCATTAGCCGTCTTGTCTGCCTACAAATTGCACAGCAGAATCAGTAATTTAAATTTGGCAATAAAAGGAAGTCAAACAGATCATAACAGCAGACCACCAATGAAGCAGCAAAATGTGCTGATGGAAAACAATGCACGATATGACATCTACCAACACAACTAGGAGACAACTATAATAATGATGTTTCTGTTCACGCTGGTGGTCTATCATTACCGATGCAATAAATTAATAGCTACATCAATAAAAGATTAAATCAAACAAACTTTTAACTAATTAACTTTGCTAGCCATCAACACTTAAACAAACTGCTTTCTGTGATCGTCAACTGTATCAGTCCTGTAATTGCCCAGTTTCAGTTTCCTTGTTTATTAACAGACAACAATGACACGGTAATGGGGAGCAGGGTAATACCACGGTAACTGCGGAAATGGGGAAAATTTTGCGGTAATACTGTGGGTACGGTAACGAGAATACAGCAATACCACGGGAACAGTAATGGCACATCCCAGAATACCGTGGTAATGGTAATGAAATTACAGCCAATGTTTTAAGTTCAATACCCGTTGGATATAATAATAACGGATTTGTATAGCGTTTTTAGGTCCGAAGATACAGCATTTACTGTTGCAAATCCAGTGTGATGCGGAAGCGGTATCTCAAACTCTTTAATACGTAATAATAATATCGCCTTACGTTACGTCCGCTATCAGAAGCGTGCAGGGTGAACGCCGTCACAGATACCTACTGTATCTGATAACAGTGCCAGACTGACCACAGTGTGCGTATTTCAATTTAACAGGCACATCGCGTGATACACCAGCCAGCCCATATCCGTGGTCTTGCAGTGTTTGCTGGTGTCTGGCTGAACAGCTAGCTTGCAGAGATCACCGCCAACGTACGGGAAGCAGTGGCACTTTAGAAGCGTGTTCGTGATGATGTGCTATACAAATCTGCATTTACAGTGTACGTTACTTTACTTCAGTTGCTCCAGATTCACTTGCATCCTGAAGCAGCATCAGCCAGTGCTGAGGTCCTGTTGAATATGGCACCTAATATATTCGGTGCTTACCTTTCTTTTACCCAATTTGTTTAGTCACATGATCTTAAAACTGTAACATAATGAAGCAGAAAACTTAAACTTTATGCTTGAATCAATGTCAAGCGTGCACATGTTTATGCATACTGCAAGGGTGGTGTCAGTGGCAGTGCCACTGGAGAGCTGGGGCACTACGGCAGCCACCAGCGTCTCCAGGTTGCGGATAGGGGAACGCCCTCGAGAATGGACAAGAGGGTAGCACCGGATAAAGAAGGTGCCGCGGACAAACAGTGCTTTAGGAGAAGGAAAACTTTGATTCCAAACCGTGGCAGGTGGAGCTCGCTTAGCCTTTTCAGGCAAATCCACCTAGGAGAAGGAAAACTCTGATTTCAAACCGGGGCAGATGGAGCCCACTTAGCCTCTTTAGGCAAGTCCATCTAGGAATAGGTAAATCCGAAAATAACCTCCCTTCTCAGGGTTACGAGCTGCTTCAACCTGGGAAGCAGTAGGCTTCTGCGGCAGTCGTCGACAGACTGATGTTCTGGCAAAGTTGTCAACGTGGCTAGGTG
>Ga0209339_1000338_pt1 | contig 17268 bp, 9 predicted proteins | sample OlaalgELextract3_FD_187376 | JGI IMG/M metagenome (GOLD analysis project Ga0209339, IMG submission 187376) | Olavius algarvensis symbiont microbial communities from Tuscany, Italy - Type A ELBA extract 3 (SPAdes) (version 2) | ecosystem: Host-associated > Annelida > Digestive system >... | reverse complement strand
CCCCCCCCAGTCAGTGATGTCATTTCGAATGACCTCGATTGATCTTGAGTGACTTAGTGAAATATTTAATGACAAGAAGCATCGCGCAGTCTCTCTGTGACAGCTTAGCTTGCGGTAGAGTAGGTCGCGCGAGTATGCAAAGTCTGTTGTCTGCAACATTTTTAGTAAGTAATCTAATGAGATATTCCCATATTGGATACTTGCTTTTTAAGTAGAAGTTTTTGAACTACGTCTCATGAACTATGCAGTATATTTGATTAAAACTTCTATTGTATACTGTACATAAGTATAGTCTTAACTAGTGTGGTCAACCCTTTGATGACAATTATAGTGCCACATCGAATAATATGAAGTTGGTACACTGGCTGTATGGCTGGATGGGTGGGCTGTTACATTTGGTACAGCGAGGAGGGGACTGGGTGGGGCAAATGTAACAGCATACCCATCAACGGCCAGTGTACCAATCACCGTATTGGTCTATAATGGTCCGTTGCTCTGCCGCTCTGCGGTTTTGATGTGACCGTTAAAGGGTTAAAAGGATATTAATTCTGTTTAGATTTTTTTGTTGTTAAGTGGATTTGTACTTTGATATCACTTTAGTTGGAACACAGTGTACAAGATACACAACGGCAGTCGCGTCAACTGAGGACTACGTTGCTAGATTTTAATGTACTATACTATGTCTCAAAACAGTAAGCCACTTGATTTTTGACAACAACTTTCGTTTTCGTGGACCGATTTTCAAAATTCGTAAGAAAATTCTCTATATATACATGGCAAAAATTTCCACCTTACCTGAAATACAGTGTAGCAGAATATAAATGAATACAAACAAGTAAACGAACTTCTTCAGTTGTGGCAGCATATTTTTATTAATGATTAAGCTGTGTCCGAGAGGCCGGAGGGGGACGTACCTGCGCGCAGCCCAAAGGTAATGGATTTGTCCCTTCGCCAGTGTCATTTGTCTCACTAAGATTGGCGAATATTCTACCATTCACATTATGACAGATGCTAGAAAATATCTTCAAATGGCATAAAATGCCCTATCTCGCAATGTTGAAGAAAGTGGAAAAGTGATCCTGGATCCACACCCTGCAGAATCGGATCAACGCCAAAATTTAATCACGTCTAGAGGGTCACCCCTTGCACGTGCCTGCCGATTTCGGTCGACGTTCATTTACGCGATCGTGAGTTATCTTGCGGACAGACGGACACACTGTCGCACTCGCACAGCCACACACACACACATGGGTGATTATTATACCGGGACCGGCTCCACCTCTATACAGAGGCGCGCAGGTAATAAACATGTAAACGTCATTTTTGCGTAACGTCTGCGTCTGTATTATGCTGTTCAGAAGCTCACCGGGCGCTCGAACTGCTGGAAGAATATCACAGCCGATTGACGCAGCCACACGACCGGCCGCTGCGCCTCGCCATAGAACGCATTATGCGTATCTTCAAGAGTCGACTGTTTCAGGCGCTTGTCGGTTAGTAAGCTCTCGCTATCTGTTCTGCGTCTGTCTGCATTCATTGTCTACCTTCGAGAAACTACCATTCTTCTCCAGTTGTCTGTATGGCTAAACTGACCATGTTAACCCTTTAGGGTGCAAAGGCAATTATAGTGCCGCATCGAATAATATGAAGTTGGTACACTGGCCGTTGATGGGTGAGCTGTTACATTCGGTACAGCGAGGAGGGGACCGGGCGGGGCCGCAGCCCTCACAGGCCCCTCCTCGCTGTACCAAATGTAACAGCGCGCCCATCAACGGCCAGTGTACCAATCACCGTATAATAATAATAATAATAATAATCCGATTTATACAGAGCCTAAGGCCTTGGCTTCAGATGCGCTGTATAATGGTCGGCTGCTCTGCGGTTTTAATGTGCACATAAAGGGTTAAATTTGAAGAGCTGAAGGTTTCCGGTATCATGCTTAGATGAGTTGTGCCTCGCGGCCAGCAGCGTTTTAAAATCTCTCAAATGTCAGCTTCGTGGCATAAATTAATCGAACGGCAGGAAATTGTGTGTAAGTAAGTAAGTAGGTAAGTAAGTAGATTACATAGGCCTACGGCGCACTTTTAGGCAAATGTCACAAGGCGCCGTTGCCGCGGTGCTGCGTGGTGCGCGCAAACATACATCTGTCCATTGCCCAGACCTCTGTAGGCTTTCGCCTCGTAGGTAAGCTACTACTCATTTCCCGTCCCGCTCAGGGTAGGAGGCTAAGTCGACTAGAGCAACTTGGTGAAGATTGCTTGCAGTGGGACAGGTTGGGAGCTGAACCGCAACCTCTTATTACAAGCCCGATTCGGGCTTGTAATAAGAGGTTGCGGTTCAGCCTGCCCGATACCCTACCAGGCTACCACTAGACCACTGACTGCGTCCGAGTGACGTAAAACGGTAAGCGTAAATATAAGGGTAGGCTACCATACACATACTGCGTCATGAATCCTGATGGAATAACATCTCGAAAGTGCACGTATAGCACGTGTTGTCAGTTCTTGACTGCGCAGTTTTACCAGACGCCCACGCGTTTATCAGCGATTGGAAAGAATCGCGTTTTTATGCGCCTCATTCGTGTCGTGACATCGTTGGTTGGTCACGTTCGCTAATTACGGCTAACAGGTGCGTCGTACTGTACACTGATAGGAAACCTACGGCAGAAATCCAGTAGTACCTTTTCAGCATCTATAGCGTCACCTTAAAACCTACAATCTGGGCCCCACTTTTGGAACACCTTCTATTTCCAAAACGAATTGGGATAGGACGTTCAAATCTGGCATGCAGGTGCAACGTTGCAGGGCACCGTATATAAATTTGGCCGCTAGGGGGTGCAGCTGGGATACGCACGGCCCGATTGTTATGGAGTGAGGAGATGCAGTTCGCTGTATTACTTCGGCATCCTGTTCTTCTGTGTCGTGGCCCTTGGATTTACTCATTCACCGACTCTCATGAGACAGAATGCTGAGGCTGAGTTTCCTTGTCAACATAACGGTAAGTGAGTAGACTAGTAGACAACCCAACGATAATCACGTCGTTTTTTTCTGTGAAATTATCCTACTTGCGCCGACACTCGTCATCGACATCATCGTCATTTTCAGCAGTTTATATTTAAAAGAAAAAAATTCTAAAACAGGATTCCCATGGACCTTCGTGAGGTCGCGTGTGCATTTGTAATGACGTGTCCAGTTTCTGTACTTAGAACATTGCTATTATGTGTGGTTGGTGCGCTAAGAAAGTAAGTAAGGGGTATGATTATTTTACAGTGCGGCCAAAAGCCAGCTGGGCTGCATGGGGTGGCTAATCTGCGCACTCGGAATACTAGCGCAACAGCTGATTGCCTGTGTGACTCTAAAGACTAAAGCTCAATGCACAGCGAAAGCTCAATTCAACTCAGCTGGAAATGTCAGTTGAGTTGAGTTGGGTTGGGTAACTTGGGTCTACTTTTCCGCTGTATACTGGGCTCAAGAGTTCCTTCAGAAGTATATTACTATGCTATGTCTGACACTTCAAAAATATAGAGCATACATCACTGGATTAATTAATTATCTAGGCGAATGTACTCAGGTGACAGATTTGTTTTCAATTGTTACATGCATGTCTGACTTTGATTTGTTAAAACATTTTACTGAGTCAAGCTAAATATGAAATAAAATATATCGTAACTCTCAGTAACTATCGGTGATATTTACAGGTCATTGTGCACATATGGACTTTTCTAAGTTAACTATTTAAAAGAAACAAGAAGCTCAGCTGTTGCAGAGACCGCGCGACGCTTCGTGTCATTGAATATTTCGCTACGTCACTCAAGATCACTCAAGGTCATTCAAATGACACTGTTGAGTAGGGCGTGTGTAAGTCCGTATTATTTGTCCATTGAAAGTATGTCTGCATCTCGTACCGTTTCTGAGATATTCAGCATCAAATAATGGTGTAACATTGAAATCATGGGTAAGGGTCGTTCAAGGTCGCTAAATATGGCGCCGTTCGACAGATCATATACGCCTTACTATGGGACTGGGCAGGGCCGCAGCCCGCCCAAGTCCCTCCTCGCTGTACTAACTGTAACAACCTAGCCATCAACGGCCAGTGTACCAATCACCGTATTTATGTATAATGGTCCGTTGCTCTGCTTTTTAATGCGGCTATTAAAGGGCTAAGGGCCTCGGACGGACTGATTTCTTGGAAAGTGCCGTATAAAATTTGCTAATAAAATCGCAGATTTCACACAGTGTAATGCCCATTCAAGGGGTAACTACATCGCTGAACTCCATAGACCGGGAGCTATCGTTTTGCTACCGACAATGGGTCTGTCTCAAGCAACCAACTTTGAACAGCAAGCTTCGAAAATAGCGATATACGGTAAAATGTTGCTTACGGTCGTTTAAGATCATTCAAGGTTATTACTACCAATCGAAAGCCCATACGCAATTTCCTATATAGTAACCTAAGTTGTATCTTTCAGCGTTTCGGTTTCCGGCATCTGAAGGACAGACGGACAGACGGAGGACAGACTTGGTAAAGCAGAGTCGCGCTATGCATGGCTTATGTGCTATGGTGATGTGCGACAATGAAAAACACCAACACCAGACTTTGCCGAAAGTAAAACAGTATCATAAACGTCACGAGTGACAACATCACGGAACTAAAACTGGCTTGTAAAAAATCCGAAACATTAACACTGTTTTCTCATGTGGCTTTGTAAAACGTATTCCGTGTCGTAAATGCAGGCTTCAGTGAACATGAAGATATAAAAGACCCCGCTGTGCTTACGAGCGATGAACGATGCAACCGGTTGACGAATAAGAAGCGCAATATATGGCTAATTTCGGCGAACTAATGGCCTGTACTACCGAAGTACTGCGTCTGCTGAATGCTTGATACTGCGCAGTAAAGTGCTGAAGCCTCGTTTTGCATCCTTGTTCTTTGAGCGGGAAAAGTCTTCTTCCGTTTATTTTTTTTTTGCTTTACAGTATACCTGTGACACAAAACCGACGAAACCACAAGTATCTTCAGTCACTATCAAATGCGTAATGCCTAAGCCTGGTCTACGATAATAAGTTACGCATTACGTGGATCATTCTTGTTAGATTAATGACAGTATAGTGCAAAATTAATTCGCTTTATTTCGTCAGCTGTTATCAGTTTCTTTGATATTTTCTCTATGGGCACGCCACACTCGCCATGGGATTGGTCTACAGCCAACGTCAGTTGCATTATGTTAGACAGGTGTTCGAGTCTCTTTACTTTGCCGTTATTCGTTTTTTAGCCGAGCGTTACGTGTAGAACGCTCCCCTATTGAGATTGCTGTTCTGTCTGTCTGTCTGTCTGTCTGTCTGTCCGTCTCTAACGCGCGTGAGCTGCGCTCAAACGGCAGATATTGTTTCCAGACTCTATTGATACCACCTGTGTGATTGAAAGAATATATATTGACCCTGATTCTAAAAAAATACGATAATATCGCAGTGGTTTTCCCCCAGAGGGTTGTTATATGGAAGAGGATATAAAAATTAGCGATTTTGTATTTAAAAAGTAGCGATTTTGCACCAATCTGTGGCTATATCTCGAAAACGGTTGAGTTAGAGATGAAGTTGCTATACATCACTACTATAGAAACTCATATACCTGGGTAACGTGACCTGCAGCATTGGCGATGAGCTTCCTTCAGCGGTCATTTCAGTGCATATTGACTTCAGAAGTAGTAATGTGTCTCGGAAACGGCAAAAGATACTGGCCAAACGGTAGAGTGTTTTCCAAAAGTTATTTATATACGACGTGGTGGACAGCTTATTTTTGTAAAAGCGATCGTGAAAATATTTGGCAGGTTTTTCACGGGTGACTGTATACAGAAGGGGATATGGAAAAGTTGCGATTTTGCACCGATTTATGGCTATATCTCCAAAACGATGGAGTTATCTGGTAATTTATTTATACGACTTGAGACCTGGGTCTCTTGCAAGAAAATATCGCGAAACTATCATGGGTCGTTTTACATTTGCAAATAATGCTTATTAATTAAAGGCAACTTTTCTTAACCCGAACATACGTGCAATACGTGTAACTATGTTACCAAAAAGCACCCCGCTCGGGGTGGGTCATCTCTCCCGTGTGGCACGGGACAGAAATTCAAAAATTCGCCTACTATAAGTTTTGTCCCCGACCTATAAAACATACGTGCCAAGTTTCATCTTCCTCGGCCAAGCGGTCTCAGAGTCAGAGTTTTGAAAAATGTGAAGACCGCACGGACGGACGAACGGGCATTTGACAGGTTTTACAACAAGTCATCTCGGGAGAGATGATGACTAACAAGAACTTAGCTATCGCAAACATATCGCGCGTCAGCTGCGCACACAGTTCGTCGAGGGGATCTCCGTGACCTTGACAATCTAGGTTAAGAGTCACTCAAGGTCACTGGAAATGGAACCATTGGGTAGATCATACACGACTCACTATTAGTCGAGTTATTTGACGTTAAATATTATCGTGACCTTGAAATGTGGGTCAGAAGTCACTCAAGGTCATTGAAAACGAGACCATTTGAAAGCTTGGGTACGGTTTCCTATTCGCCTTCCATAGTAACTATGGCCGTATCTGTAGCCGTTTGTGGGATATTCAGTGTCAATGAATGGCGTGACCTTGAACGCCAGGTTAGGAGTTGTTCAAGGTCATTGGAAATGGCACCGTTCGATAGACCATGTATGACTTCCTATTAGTCCGCCATTGTAACTATAGCTCTATCTTGTGCCATTTTCGAGTTATTTGACGTTGAATAATATCGTGACCTTGAAATCTTGGTTAGAACTTAGAGGTCACTCAATGTCCTATTCGCCTTCTATAGTAATTATGGCGCTATCTTGTATCGAGTGTGAGATATAGCGACTTATTGGTAAAAATCGTGAAATTTTTATACACCACCTGTATTTAGCGCCCTCGCAGGGGGTGACCCCGTCGGAATTTTGTGAAGATGTTTGATGCCGCCGGTAAAACTAGAATGATTGGGCTACCGTATGAAAAAAACTGTGACAATATGTTAAGCCGTTTTTATCTGATACCGGAGCGTTACGGACAGACAGACAGACAGACAGACGGACGGACGGACGGACAGACGGACAGAACTGCTATATCAATATCGCGCGTCAGTGTGCTGACGCGCGATAAAAACAGTAACTCGCCGGTCATCTGGGTGGCGTGATCTAATAATGACTTCACAGATATCGAGGCTCTGTTGCGAGCTGTGTGGATGAAAACACGCATTCAGCTGGCTGCGTATAAAGTGTTGATTGCCCGCAATATGGCGACAATTATTAGCTAATCGGGTTTACGTCGTATTTCGTTTTGCGACGCGTCAGCCGCTCAGTCGATGGTGACGCAGCCGCCTCAGCCACTGGCCGCGGCGCCGTCGTCGACGTAGAACAGAAGTTCATGAACAACGAAACGTTTTTATGGCTTAACGAGCGGCGCGGACGGGCGCTCATCCGTATCGTCGCCGTCGTCATCGCCGCGCGCATCCATATTTTAGCGGAGCTGCAGAACGCCGAGTGGCCGATCGGGCACCTGCGACCACCCGTAACGTGAGCCGCGTATGGATTATTCACAACCGGCAGCCACGTCGTGGGGATTAGCTTTGATGAGTTGATTGTGACGGAATAGAGACCAGTGTGTGAGGGGGGGAGTGGAGGGGTGAGGTTTGCAACACTATATAGGAGGTGGAGCCAAACCTGGCAGTACATACGTCATACACACGTTATTCACATCTTCCGAGATACGTCTTTAAAACCGGTCAAATGTCCGCCCGTCAATCCGTACGGTGTCAACATTTTGAAAACCCAAAGGCTCCGAGACCGCTGATCGACGTCGATGAAACTCGGCACGTATATTCCATGGGTCGAGGACACTTCTAGGAAGCGGAATTTTGAATTTCGGTTCACATGTCGCGTGCGAAAGATGACCACCCACCGGACGGGCGTGCTTATTAAACAAACGGTGCGAAGCGCGGCGAATCTCGGGAACGATCCTTAACTAAACGATTTGTTATTTTTTCCCTGAGTGCACTCTCATTTTTTGGGGGATCAAAAAACTTCGATAACACCAGCTTTAGTTTAGTCATGGTCATGCGACTCACGTGTTTGTTTGTAAACAAATTGTGACTCTGTTTGGTGTTTTGTTTGTTTTAAATTGTTCTTTCTGTCATCTTTTCTTATTTGTTGTTGACATTTGTTCGCTGACAGTATATAAACAAGTGTATCGGAGACCATACGAAAGCCGCCGCTCGTCAAAGCCCAAACTCCATTAAGAAAACAAAAAAATATCGCGAAAAACGATTTTCAATATGGCGGATGGAATTCTTACACCCTGCAATGTGACACGATCACGACATTGATTTCGCCAGGTAACTGCACCCTGCAATGTGGCATGTGGCTCTGGGATCATGACAGTGAATTCCCCAGATGGCAGCACCCTGCAATGTGGCATGTGACTCTGGAATCATGACAGTGAATTCACCAAGTGGCAGCACCCTGGAATGTGACACGTGGCTCTGGGATGACATGCCATTGAATTCGCCCGGTGGCAGCACCCTGCAATGTGGCAGGTGGCTCTGGCATGACATACCATTGAATTCCCCCGAACGCCCGCCATATTGGAATTCTAATCACCGCGGACGACATGACATTCTGCGCCAGTCTGCGAAATTTTGTCGAAATCGGACCAACCTCGGCAGAAAAAAATAAAGTTATGTCGATTTTCAAGATGGCGGATCTCCGCCATCTTGGATTTTAGGGGTCCAATAATGGGTTCTTTCAAAAGCCCATGTACGACTCCTATAGGTCGTAAATAGAGACCATAGCTCTAAAATGCTTCGTTTTTGAGAAAATCACCTTTCTGCATTTTGTTGGACAAACAGACAAACAGACAGACAATCAGATGGACAGCACCAACGCACTAAGCCGCTCTCGCTATCGCGAGCGGCGGCTTAATAACATTTGTATCACTGTGGTCATAAATGTCACTCAAAATTGCTGCCAGGACAGATGTATGTTCGTTTAAGGTAGCCATCTTATTTTTACGAGAGCGCTCTTGGAGCAAAAGGGTTAGAGAACGATCGAGACTGCTCTTGGAGTTGACGAGAGTGGTCGAGAGCGCTCTTGCAAGAGCGCTCCTTAATTAAAGAGCGATCTTTAATTAAACTCGCCCATGGTTACAAACAAAGTTGCGAACATCAATCAAAAACAATGCCTCGCTGTCGTCGGTCTGGGCGAGTTAATCACGAATATTTTGACAGCTCCGCGTGTGGTCTACAGTTAAGAGATGATAGTGCTTTTTAGTGTGCAGTTATACACAGAAAGTGCAATTCTAAACGAATTTGTACAGCTGTAAACACATATCTGTGCAGTTAAAATAAGTGCTGTTTGTTGATTTTATGTCATCAATGGCATGATTTTTCAGCTCCAAATGCAACAATAACCGTTTGGCGGCCGGGCTCCGCGCGGACCCGCTGGGGGAGCAGACAGCGCTCCCGCACACCCCGTAGCTGGATATTGGGGGTGGTTCCCGAGAAGGGTAAGTTGGGGGAGGTAAAGACGAGGGTGGGGAGTGGAGCGGTGGGGTTGGGATGGCGAGGAACAGGCAGGAGTTGTGCAGTTCTAAAAAAATCATGTGAAAATTCTAAAAAGCCCTGGCGATCGGCAAAGGTGTATGTACAACTTGTCCGTGATTTGTAGGCATCACAGCGAGTCACGGCCGCGTGTAAAACCTGCGGCCATTCGATCGCCAATCCGACACCTTAAACCGTTATTCCACCACGCCAAATGTCGCTATATATAATATATGATAGCTAGTGCTAACACCGTCACAGTCCACGCAAGGTGTTAAAGGTGGTAATTCCCCTTACCATGACACAATCGGCCGGCAGTGACAGCGATGGAGGCGGAGCTGTTGAGACGAACTGCAGATAGATTTAGCCGGTTTGACTATTTTATGTAGGCCTACATGTACCTCAGAACTTCAGCGACGCACACACTGCATGACTGGATGAGACGCGTCAACGTGTTAAGGCCACATTCCATTATTCTAGCAAGCTGCAAACCTGGCTGCAAACCTGGTTTTCGACCAGGTTTGCAGCCAGGTTTTCGACAAGTTCGTGCGGGTTTGCGACATGCTTTCGACTTCGACCTGCTGCATCAATCTCGACATGTCGAGATTGATGCAGCAGGTTCGTTGGTTCGTGCGTGTGTTAGACAAATGGAATGTAGAAAAACCCGTTTCGAGCCAGCCAACGAACCTGTTGAAGCTGGATTTTCGTTTTTTATTATTCGTGCTTATCATGACGTAATTAAGTGAAAACGCTATGAAAAAGCTTTATTTTACACCCAAAAACGTTATAAATTGCGTCGATAATGAACCCGCGTTATGGGACACAAATTCACCGACGTCCATCCTGAAATTACTGCACGTATCAACTCACATCATTGGCTTTCATTTCTGGAAGCATAGTGCTACACGCATCATATATGTCTGTCTCTGATATACTGTTTAACCCATGTGGAGTGTTTCCGTTTCTTCGACTTGGCCGCTATCACTGCGGCACCTAAACTGCACACCATGCACGACTGCAGTACATGCAACGACTATTTCGTCTTCGTCATCCATATTGCGAAAAATAGGTCGGATATATAGGTCACACACGTGCGGTCGTCACTTAGTTTTAAGCAAGTTTGCAGCTGGCTTTCGACTTGCTTTCGACATGCTTTTGACACGCTCACGCCAGTCGATAGCCAGGTTTGCAGCCAGGTTTGCAGCTTGCTAGAATAATGGAATGCGGCCTCTATACAATATCTGACGAGGCAGGCTCCAGCAGCTACAGAAATGCGACGCTGGTACGGCTACCTTAACCCTTTAATGGGAACTTTGAAACCGCACAGCAACGGGCCATTATACAGCAATACGGTGAGAGTACTGACTGTTGATGGGTGGGCTGCAGCCCCGCCCAGTCCCCTCCTCCCTGTACCAAATGTCCACCCATCAGTGGAAGTATACCGACTTCATATAATTCGATGTGGCACTATAATTACCTTTGCACTGTAAAGAGTTAAACTATTCCCGTGCAGCAGGCATTATACACAGTCTCCCCAAAATAGTATGCCCCTTGAATGTTTGATACAACAACTTTGGCAAATGTGGACCGATTTTCAAAACGCTTCCACCAGGTGATTCGTAAAAAAATTATCTATGATAGTCACAAAGATTTCCACCTCACCTGCAACATATTGTTTCACTACCTTGTGAAAGTCGAAAATCCAAAAAAAAATTGTTACTGATTTTGATAGCATCCTCAACAAACCGTTGACATGTTCCTGAGGACTCTTTGAGGACTTGATTTAACATTTGACTAAGGCCACCTGCCGCGACGTCTTACTTCAGGCTATCACGTCAATGCTACCAATTTGTCCCACAATTGAGTATCCATTCTCCAGTTACAGTCCATTTTGTATTTGGACTTTCGTAGCTTTCTGATCTTGATCTGTGACATGTTGATCTCAAAACTCAAAAGTACACCTTTAGTTGCAAGACCATAGGAAACATTCGACATGAGGCCATACATTACAGCCATCGGAGCCTCACATCTTGTTTCGCATTATGCAGCCTGCATTTCCCAACAATAAACGAAATTTCCCACATAGAATGGACAACAGTCTCTAGTCGACTTTATTTTGTAGGGGAAATAGTCATTCTCATTGATTCCAGATATGCGTCAATTTTGACAAGATTAATTTCTAAGTCGTACAAGAACTTAGCTATCGCAAACTGATCGCGCGTCAGCTGCGCACACAATACGTTGAGGGCATCTATAGGCCTAAATATTACACCGTGACCTTGAAGTCCAGCTAAAGGGTCACGCAAAGTCACTGGAAACGGAACCATTGGATAGATCATACACGACTTACTATCAGTAGAGTTATTTGACGTTGAATATTATCGTAACCATGAAATGTGGGTTAGAGGTCACTCAAGGTCATTGAAAGTGGTACCATTTGAAAGCTTTGGTACGGTTTCCTATTCGCCTTCCGTAATAACTATGGCTGTGTCTTTAACCATTTCGGAGATATTCAGCGTCAAAGAATGGCCTGATTTTGAAATCTGGGTTTGTGATCGTTCAATGTCATTGAAAAAGGCACGGTTCGACAGACCATGTATGACTTTCTATTAGTCCGCCATTGTAACAATAGCTCTATCTTGTACCGTTTGCGAGTTATTTGACGCTGAATAATATCATGACCTTGAAATATGGCTTAGAGGTCACTCAAGGTCACTGAAACTCGTGCCATTCGAAAGCTTGGGTGCGGTTTTATATTCACACACAACTTTATTCACCAAAGCATGGCAGATACAAAATATAGATATGTGTTAGGAAAGAAAAAAAATATATATACTAACAAAAAATAAATAGATGTAAAGTAATCTTAACTACTGTAAACTAGAAAATGAAATAGTCACCGTTTGCCTAACATATTCAGCTCATGTGTCGCAGTGTTTTGACAGTTATCATAATATGTTATCAGATTCGCCTTGTATAGTAACTATGGCTGTATCGGTATCCGTTTGTGAGATATTTAGCGTCTAAGAGTGGTGTGATCTTGAAAATAGGGTTAGGGTTCGTTCAAGGTCATTGGAAACGGCACCATTTGATAGATCGCACAGGAGTTCCTATTCACCTTCCATAGTAACTATGGCGCTATCTTGTATCGTCTGCGAGATATAGTGACTTATTGGTAGAAAATCGCGATATTTTTATACCCCACCTGTATTTAGCGCCCCCGCAGGGGGTGACCCCGTCGGAATTTCGTGAAGATTTTTGATGCTGATAAAACTTGAATGACAATATGTTAAGCTGTTTTTATCTGATACCGGAACGTCACGAACAGACAGAAGGACGGACAGACAGACAGACAGAATTGCTATATCAATATATCAATATCGCGCGTCAGTGTGCTGACGCGCGATAAAAATCGCGTAAAGAACGCAGATGACTTTTTCTGCTATAAATAATTCCGTAGAGAAGCACATACTCCAAACAAAAAAATAGTCCAAGTGCTGCAAATATACTTCCGTTGTGACGACAGACCGCTGCGCAATAAACCTATAAAATGGCTGCCGTCTTAATGTTAGAGGTGTGCGAATCTAGAAAAATTCGGTCCACTGATCCGTGAGTTTTCATGTCGAAAGATCTACTGTGAGTCTGCAGATCTGATATGTAACACGCAATGCAGGAGCATTTACGACTACGTATCTCCACAAAAAAAACACATTGTTCGTACAATATGGAATGGATCATCTCTTATTGTCGGACTTCCCAGTTCCGTACAAATAAAATATAAGTATTAATAATTGATACAAACAAGTGCGTCAGTAGAACTGGCACAAACCCGCGCCATTCGCAGTCGACATTTCCCCCCTTTTCCGCCCCCGTGGGCCGCTAAGCCCCAAAAGGGGAGAAGACACATCCGGAACCAGTACGCCCGCATGCAAAATTTGGCGTGAATCGGCCCGCGGGTTGTTGAGAAATCGTTGACAAAAAAGCGAACAAAAAAAACATACAGTAAAACAAATACCTCGCTCTTCGCTCTAACGACCGAATGGCGGGTAATAAAATGTGTGTATGTGCGTATGTATTAACACCTTTAAATGTCGTCTGAAAGCACTCATAAGTAGTTTGTTAATAGGCATACTCTTACCAATGCTGCTCACCATAGTGAATGCAGGCAGCTCCGATCAACATCGTGCGTCTTAGCCTTACAGATGTTTACATGTGCGTAATAATGATAATAATAACTAGACTGTGCTCAGAGAGCGCCAAGGCCAAAATCTCAACCAAAAGTGATCCGGGATTTCTGGATTAATCCGGATCCGTATGTCTGCCGGATCGCTGCCAACATGCAGTGGATTCTTTAACTTGTCGGTGTCGGTCATCTCGCCAAGTTTCGTAAAAATCATATTCACATGTATGAGAAATGCTAATCAATTTAAAATTCCCTATTCCGCAGTGGTGTTGGAAATGAAAAAGTGATCCGGAATCCGTATCCGGCGTCCGCGCCGCGACCGAATCATCACCAAAGCTTAATCAGCTCCTCCGATTCGTAACACCAAGTTTTAACGAAATCGGATGATTAGTTTATTCAGTAATTATTCTGCTCACAGACAGAATAACAGACAGGCAGCATCGACCGCATAACCTCATTGGCGGAGGTGATAAATTAAAGAGCTACGACTAGATAAATAACTAATCAGCATAGATATCGAATTTACAAATAAATCATAAAGATGCACACAATGTTTCTGAAGCACACAAAAAATTTTGCAACCGCCTACAATTCGCGGATCGTGAAATTGTTGTGGGCGGATAAGTCCGAACACCTCTGATTGTTGCCGCTAACAGAACGACCGCTAGGCATAAACGCGATGGACAGCCAGATGAAGAGGACTTTTACGCGGTCTGACGGTCGCCGAAGGCAGCTCAGCTAGCTCGTGATAAGGTCGCGGGACAAAGCCGACTTCGGCGGAGATAAATCTGACAAGGCAGAATAACGTGGGTGGCAATTTCTATGCGAGCTCGGTTTCGCTGTTGTCCTATATGTACGTGTGTGGTCAGTTAATGGCGAAAGGAATTTGTCTTGTGATCATGTATTGTGGCATCGCTAATATACGCACGTACTCCACAAATGCCAACAGCACACGAGCGCCGAATGGACTGCGAGTGGCACTGAAACCTCAGACCCGTCCACGACTAGCAACGCCAGCCATTAATCACTTAAGCGATCACCATATCATTAGATTGTGTAGCACTACGACCTAATATGTCCGACGCGTCTTCCAAGCAAGAGCACCTGCTTTTACCGCGTAATGTACGATTGCATCAAAGGACGCCCGGAGAGCGCCGTAATTCGCAGTGTGACGCAACGAGTCCGCTGAAAATGCAGCCGGATTAACGCTGGTTTTGGAGGGCTGCATCATTTAACGCTACTGTCCGTGATTTTTATAGTCCTGTTTTTGTGCGTAATGACATGTCACGGACTCACGGTGCCATTTCGGCTGCACTCATCAATGTCTACTACATTTGAAAATATATTGCTGTAACTGCAGTAAGTCATTGTAAAATAAAGATTGATTGATTGATGACGACGATGATGATAAACTGCTGTACTGAGATTGTGTATCGACGCTGTGTTAAAAAACACCCACTTTTGTTTTCTTGCATAACTCTTAGAAGTATCAGCCGATTAAATTGAAAACTTCAGACAACGTAACTGATGGAACGGTGCATCTAAAATCTGACAATAATTTGTCTGTTCGTTAAATATTCTTTGTTAGCAGCGATGTGATCAGAAAATTAGTAAAACTCCCGTTACAGCAATAAGATTTCAATTGGAGATCGATGTTTATTAAATGCTTGTGAATAAATAAAAGATATGAAGAAAACCGTTTTCTGAAGATGTTTCCTGACCGATGATAGACGTTAACAGAGAAAGTGACAACAGTAGCATCTTTGACTCTTTTTCGGATTGTGGTCGACCACACAATGCCCACACCACTGCAAAGATCAACAAAGTTAAAGATCTCGCACTGATATTTTGATCAGTGCATTTACCCCACTAAGACTTCATCATCTGTCCAAAACATCTTGAGCAAGCGTTTTTATACGTAATTTTTATCGCGCGTCAGCACACTGATGCGCGATATTGATATAGCAAATCTGTCTGTCTGTCTGTCTGTCCGTCCGTCCGTTACGTTCCGGTATTGGATGAAAACGGCTTAACATATTGTCATAGCTTTTTCGCCATACGGTAGCCCAATCATTCTAGTTTTATCAGCATGAAACATCTTCACGAAATTCCGACGGGGTCACCTCATGCGGGGGCGCCAAATACAGGTGGGATATAAAAATTTCGCGACTTTTTACCAATAAGTCGCTATATCTCGCAAACGATACAAGATAGCGCCATAGTTACTATGGAAGGCGAATAGGAATTTGTATGCGATCTATCAAATGGTGCCATTTCCAATGACCCTGAACGAACCCTAACCATGTTTTCAAGGTCATACCACTCTTTGACGCTAAATATCTCACAAACGGCTACAGATACGGCCATTGTTACTATAGAAGGCGAATAGGAAACCGCAGCCAAGCTTTTGAATGGCACCGGTTTCAATGACCTTGAGTGACGTCTAAGCCAGATTTCAAGGTCACGGTATTATTCAACGTTAAATAACTCGCAAACGGTACAAGATAGAGCCATAGTTACAACGGCGGACTAATAGAAGTCATACATGGTCTATCGAACCGCGCCACAACCCCAAACCCATATTTCAAGGTGAGGTCATTCTTTGACGCTGAATATCTCCGAAATGGCTAAAGATAAGGCCATAGTTACTATGGAAGGCGAATAGAAAGCCGTACCCAACCTTTCAAATGATACCACTTTCAATGAGCTTGAGTGACCTCTAAGCCATGTTTCAAGGTCGCGATATCATTGAGCGTCAAATAACTTGACTAATAGTAAGTCGTGTATGATCTATCCAATGGTTCCGTTTCCGGTGACTTGAGTGACCCTTAACCTAGATTTCAAGGTCACGGTGTAATATTTAGGCCTCCGCCTATAGATGCCCTCAACGCATTGTCTGCGGAGCTGACGCGCGATCTGTTCGCAATAGCTAAGTTCATGTTTTATTCACATCCATTTAATGAGATGTTTATCGTTAGTGGTTTATTATATATGCTGTAACGACATTTTTACTGACGTCCGGTTTACGTCACTGCTAGCAAAGAATGTTCAAGAAAAATACAAATTGTTTTATGCTGTTAGAATCAGCATTTCGTTATCTATTTTCTCTGAAATTTTCATTCAACTTGGTTATATTTTCTAACAGTTATACAAGAAAACAAAAGTGGGTGTTTCTTTCTGAACACGGTATACAATGTTCGTTTTGTTCATTTTGTGTTAGTAACGGTAAAGAAATACACCTGTAACTTTGCGCGAACATGCGCGATTATGCGATTTACTTTTGGTATGATATTAACCCTTTATGGGCACATTAAAACCGCAGAGCAACGGACCATTATACAGCAATACGGTGATTGGTACACTGGCCGTTGACGGTGGGCTGTTACATTTGGTACATCGAGGAGGGGCTTGGGCGGCCCAGTCCCCTTCTTGCTGCAAATGTAACAGCCCACCCATCAACGGCCAGTGTACCAACTTCATATTATTCGAAGTG
>Ga0209339_1000337_pt1 | contig 17310 bp, 8 predicted proteins | sample OlaalgELextract3_FD_187376 | JGI IMG/M metagenome (GOLD analysis project Ga0209339, IMG submission 187376) | Olavius algarvensis symbiont microbial communities from Tuscany, Italy - Type A ELBA extract 3 (SPAdes) (version 2) | ecosystem: Host-associated > Annelida > Digestive system >... | reverse complement strand
GTTGAAATTTGGTATGTTTGGTAAGTGATAAGGCCACATGTAAAAATTTGTCCCCTAATTGGCGTCTGGGGGATCAGCAGCCCCCACTTTTTATTTTGGGACCCATTCGTAACTCCGAAACTAATCGAGCTAGAAAGCTGATATTTGGTATGTTGGTAGATACAAACATGTGGGGCTCCACATAAAAATTTGTCCGCTAAGGGGCATCTGGAGATCAGCATTCAGCAACCCCTACTTTTTTACTTTTGGGACTCCCTCCATTACTCCCAAATTAATCGAGCTAGAAAGTTGTTATTTGGTACGCTGATAGGTACATACGGGTACTAGGGCTCCATGTAAAAATTAGTCCGCTAAGGGGCGTCTGGGGGATCAGAAGCCCCACATTACATTTTGGGCCCCTCTGTATCTCGGAAATTAATTGAGACAGAACGTTCAATCTTGGTATGGTGGTAGGTATTTACAGGTTATAGCTAGGGCTCCATACAAAACTTTCCGCTAGGGGGCATCTATCAGCAACCCTACTTTTTCATTTTGGGACCCCCTCTTTATCTCGGAAACTAATCGAGCTAGGAAGTTCAAATTTGGTACGCTGGTAGATATGTACAGGGTATCGACCGAGCAGCTCACGCCCTTAGCGAATTGCTAATGTATGGTGAGCCTAACAGGGACGGAGATAGCAGGATCACGTGGTCAACTTACTCCAAAAATGGTAATAAAACAGCAAATATTTATGTTAAAAACTTCCATAGAAATTTAACTGCAGTTGTATGGGCTCAGAATGGTACGTCTTAAATAGCAAATACATGTATCACTGATACCGTTTTCAATAGAAAACGGCGATAATACTATTGCAGCGATCGACATAACGGCGATTAAAGTAAGTAAGTAAGTAAGTCTTAAATTTATATAGTGCATTACGCAACACCTCTAATGCGCTAAGTGTCCAAGTGCATTCCGAAACAGATGCGTCTTTAGCGTCTTCCGGAAATTGTCGGCACTGAGCGACGGGTCTCGGAGGTCGTCAGGCAGCGCATCCCAGGCCATCGGACCGGCGACGGAGAACGCCCGACGGCCGAGCGTGCTGTGGCAATGTCGTGGTACGACGAGATGGTGGCGGCTGGAAGATCGAAGTCGCTGACGACTGGCAACGTTCGATGTGGGGTGGCAGCAGTTCACGAGGTACTGGGGAGCCCTGCCTTGGAGACACCGGTGAACTGTTACTCCGAGCTTATGGAGGATTCGCTGGGGGAACATCGAGCCAGTGCAGCTCGGAGTGGAGCAGATGTATCAAGCCTCGGTCGAACTTCCCAGTATTTGATGCTAAGTATTATCACCTTTTTCTATTGAAAATGGTATTGCTGTTTTTAGAGGTGTCATTCTGAGCCTTGACAACTGTAGTTAAACTTCGATGGAAGTTTTTAACATTTATTAAAGCAAATGCCCATTATGGTTAATGCCCTTGGGTCACAACAAGTCAGAAGCAGAAGGTCAGATATCAGGGTCACATTAGACCTAAGATAGACCTGGAGGCCTGGCGCTGGCATTATATACGCGACACTATTGGGCCGGTCAAGTAGCTTTTTAGTTTATTTTAAATTAAAAACGTAATAACTTAATTACTTCTGTAGTACTATTGTTGTTACTGGTAAACCTGATGATAATGATGAAATGGCGACTGAGAGATAGTGATAGTCAACTGCCCGAGCGCATCGTTTCAGTTGTGAGTCTATAGTATAAATTATAAAGTCATTATAGGCCAATGCAGCGATCCTCGAGTGATGAAATCCTCCACGCCTAAAAGCTCACGGTGGACTATATATTATCCTGAAAGTTTGCCTACAGAATTGGGGCAAATACTAAATTCATCAGCATAATTTCGCTTGACTTGCAGCCCTCTTGGTCTAAGTTAAAATATTTACTAGGATATTAGACAGTTTGATTTTGCTGGACCTAGTGCAACTAGATATGTAACACCAATAGATTCTCCGTCATCGATATTTCTACAGGGTACGACTGGACTCACGAATGCACACTTGCAGAATTCCGGATGGTTTTGCATGTATATAGTTCAATACGGTGACGTTCATGTGTACAGAATTTGGCTAAATGTTGCAAAACTGTTTAAAAGAATACCATCACTGCGATAAAAAGCTGGCCCGTATCCGTGCTTCGTCTTACGGGACGGACAACGGACGACAGACGGACCGATGTCAGCAACTACCGCGTATCTGGCTGTTAAGGCGGGCCGGCAATAAGCGGAATGACCGCGGTACGTCGTTAGCCATGTCGATCAGACAAGCAAGATACGTCGTGTCAGTTGCGGCGGATAGCGAGTCGAACGCGTCCGTCTGGCAGGGCCCTGAGGACGGTCCAGGCCTCGTGCTGTGACATCCCAGTTAAGTCGACGTCGTTGGCGGAGACTATCTCATCGCCAGGTTGCAGACTGCTTTGTAACCACGTCTCACCTGCAACGATAGCACGTTCTCACACTACAAGCCAAGCATCAACTGAACGGTTGTGGCAGCTAAAATATTAAGTTGTACACCATGAGTCAACAAGAACTTAGCTATCGCAAACAGATCGCGCGTAAGCTGCGCACACAGTAGAGCGAAGGCACCAATAGTAACCCCGTGACCTTGAAATCTAGGCTAAGGGTCATTCAGCGGCATTGGAAACGGAACCGTTGGATAGATTAGATTATACACGACTTAGCATTAGTCGAGTTATTTGATGTTGTATATTATCATGACCTTGAAATCAAAGTTAGAGGTCATTTAAGGTCATTCAAACTGGTACCATTCGAAAGCTCGGGTGCGGTTTCCTATTCGCCTTCTATGGTATGTTGTATCGTTTGCGAGATATAGCGACTTATTGGTCGAAAATCGCGAAATTTTTATAACCCACGTGTATTTAGCGCCCCCGCAGGAGCTGACTCCGTTAGAATTTCGCGAAGATGTTTGATAATCGTAAATTACACTGTGCCTAAAAACGCACCAACTTTGGCAAGCTGTAGTTTTGACAAGCATAGCATAATCTTGATAATTTTTTGGTAAGCAGCATCAGCACACTTTCAAAAATGACATGCATATTATTCAACTTTCCTTATCCCTTCAATATTACTTATTTTATTTGCTTTTAAATAGCTGCAATGGAAAGGACGCAAAACGATGTATTTTCCTCGGTAGACTGTTGATGGCTCTGAAAAGAGCCGGTTGTGTAGTGTGTTGGCGCTAAAAAGTGCCGGTTTCAGTTTAGCAGATGTTCACAGTGATGTCCTTTTGCCTTCACGCATGCACAAAACAGCTTTGTCCATTGACCAACAGCATCGCGCGGCCTCTCTGCGACAACTGAGCTACTTGTCATATTTCTTTCACCGACATACTCAAAAGTAAACTTGTAGTAAATATAAAGGTCTCACTAGACTTTGGTTTTGTCGAACATATTTTAATCAAAATTAATGATTCAGTTGCACAAAGTTCACCGTGAACAAAATGTGTTTAGCAGTCACTACTCTTGCAATGGTTTTGCTATTATAACAGCATCATAAACTTTGACCTAATCATCAGTTATGACGTCCGAGTAAAAAACATTAACATTGGGCATAAACCCAGATGTATTAGGCCTAATAAACATTCGAAATAGAATTTAAAACAAGTTTTAAACGCGTGTTTAAATTTTAGAACAATAATAAAAACGTTTTAAATGTTGATAAAAGAAATGTTACAGGTTTTTTTTACGCGCGGCATAGCGTAGCTATGTATAGCGGGTCTTAGCAATAAGCCGTGTCTCTGTCCGTCTGTCTGTCTGTCACACGGTGGTATTGGTATTACCGCATCTAAGATTTTGGGTTCAGCACTTCGGTGAAAATAAGAACACACAGACACGTCATTCTTTAGGCGGGTGAGTGCAGCAGTATCAGCTAGACTGTAGCAGAATAAATCTACAGAGTAACTCGGCATTGTTGACACTAGTATACAACTGGCATATCTCAGTCTCTTTCACTCGACCCTGCTGTGTTTACCTTTCAGTTGCAACGTGATATCCTGACTGCTGGGCCTAGTTGTTAGTCTACGAGTCAGCAGCGACTACACGTCAATTAGCAGACTCGTAATGAAGCAACTTTATTGTACTAGACGGAATTCTTTACGTGCTCCACGTGCTAAATTCAGACGCGAGTTTCTAATCGCCGCAACAAACGGGAAAGTGACAGTTTGTATTCTTATGCCTCCGCAGGCGCGCACAACATATGCCTGCAGCAGAGGCATACGACACGATACGATATACAAGTATTTAAAACATGCACTCTAAAAACTGACACGAGACTAAAAGAAATAATGATAAGAAAATAGAACAAACTATAAACCTGAAATGCAGTCGAGTGCGTGAAGGCAGTCCAAGGTTGGGTACCAGCAGTCTATAACGGGAAGGACTTGTGATTGTATAATGTTTTAGTTGTCTGTCACGTTGTCCAACTTGTTGTCCCGTGCCAATATTGACTCATCCGCACGGCGGGCGGGGCGGGCAAGTCCATTACACACATGCTGCTGCGGAGGCATCAGATGACCGCGGGCGGTCTTTAGCTCTCGTCATTTGTTTATTTGTGCACAATAATTTATTTATTTTTCCACGCTATTATGAGATATAATAATTAAATAATAAATAATTAAACACGGCGTGTTAACCCTTTAGAGCCCAGAGGCAATTATAGTGCCACATCGACTAATACGAAGTTGGTGCACTGGCCGTTGATAAGTGGGCTGTTACATTTGGTACAGCGAGAAGGGGACTGGGCGGGGCCGCAGCCCGCCCAGTCCCCTCCTCGCTGTACCAAATGTAACAGTCCACCCATCAACGGCCAGTGCACCAATCACCGTATTGTTGTATAATGGTCCGTTGCTCTGCGGTTTTTAATGTGGCCATAAAGGGTTAAATGTACGTAAATTTCCATTTTGGTGGTCCTTTTTTGATGTTTTGATGGGAACCACCTGCAATGATTGTCCTCAGTTCGGGCAAACGATAATGACTGTTACTTGTAATTAGTGTATGCGCACGAGTCTTTAATTACCTTCACACGCGGTGTAAAGTTGGCAGCAATCCACTGCTTTTTCAGAAGTTCAGACAGCTGCAGTGTTTATCGTTCAGCAGCGTATGCGTTGCGTGTATATAATGTTCCTACACGGTTCTGTTGACACGCAGCACGATGCACGCGAAATCACGCAACGTGTTGGGCAGAGACTTGTCAGACCAAGCTTTTAATAACGTCAGCGGTTTTCACACGCAAAGTTTACTTCCCGAAAGACAGCACTGTCGCTACACTTACAATGGCGGTGAGTGATAGTCAGGCTTGTAACTCACAACGCAGGATAGGTCCGTCACGTCAACAAGGTATAGGCCATTAGGTCTGACTGAACTCTGCCGAAAAAATAGTCGAACAGAAAAAGCATCACTCCTACTTCAGACATCAAGTTTCTATGGGTTTCATATATTTCTAATTACAATTTTCAACAAGTAATCAATATCCATCACCTCCGAGGCAATGCAATAGCGGCTCAGAATCCTTTAAGCGATTGTAACGAAATTTTACATCATCGAGGTATTCCCAGCTCCGTTCTGTTAAGCAAAATTTCAAAATTATGAGCATAGAAATGTGTGCTTAAGTACCTCAAAATTGCGAGAGAAAAAACGCGAAAATTCCGAATTTTGGATAAACATTTTTGCCCCTAAAGGTCGAATCCAATTGAGTGATTTTAAAACGGAACCAGGCACCCAGGCCTACTGAGCCTGCCCAGGTTGAATGAGTATCCGGCGTAAGCTGGGGAAGTAAACAGGCATATCGCGTGATACACCAACCCGTATCCGTGGTCTCACAGTGTTCGCTGAATACCTGGCTGTAGGATTGGCTTGCGGAGATCAGCGCCGATTCACGGGAAGCGGTAGCGCATTAGAGGCGCTTCGCGACGATGCGGTATACAAATCCATGCACGTACTTTACTTTTTTTACCGCTATGGCTTTAAAAATGTGGGCTTACAGCCCCCAAAATCGCCAAAATGGTAATTTTTGATATAAATTTGCCAATAAAGGAAAACCGTGATGGTCTATAGAAAAACTTGAATATATATGCACAACTACACACTTTCCTCTGTGCAATGGCACGACAATTATTTTGAAAATTAGGCCATACACTGCTTCAACGCAACATCGCGAGGCGTGCTGCGCCGCACGCAGGCCAACCGGTAATCAAGACCTATGGCGAGTATGGACGGACTGTCCAAAAGGTGACTTGGTCCCACGGCAACCCTGCTGGATCAGCCAGTGTATATTTATGCAACAATTTTCGAACTCCTCCGCTTTTCTTCGTAGCTGTGTGAGTAAATACCAAGATAGAACCAGCAAGACTAAGATCAAGACATCGATAAAACTGTCTTAAGAACGTTTTAAGGCAAGACAATGTCTAACAAGTACTTAGCTATCGCAAACAGATCTCGCGTCAGCTGCGCACACAATACGTCGAGGGCATCTATGATAACCCCTTGACCTTGAAATCTAGGTTAAGGGTCACCCAAGATCACTGGTAACGGAACCATTGGATAGATCATACATGACTTACTATTAGTCGACTTATTTTTCGTTGAATATTATCGTCACCTTGACTTGTGAGTTAGCGGTCACTCAAGGTCATTGAAACTGGTGATGAGTGCGGTTTCCTATTCGCCTTCTGTAGCAACTACGGCGGTACCTGTAGGCGTTTGTGAGATATTCAGCGTCAAAAATGGTGCGACCTTGAAAACAGGGTTAGGGTTCATTCAAGGTCATTGGAAATGGCACCATAAATCGCATACGAGTTCCTATTAGCGTTCTATAGTTACGATGGCGCTGTCTTGTATCGTTTGCGAGATATAGCTAGTTATTGGTCGAAAATCGTGAAATTTTATACCCCGCCTGTATTTAGCGCCCCCGCAGGGGTGACCCCGTCGGAATTTCGCAAAGATGTTTGATACTCATAAAATTAGAATGATTGGGCTACCGTGTGGTGAAGAAATTATGACAATACATTAAGCCGTTTCCATAGAATAGCGGTGTGTGACGGACGGATGAACGGACGGACAGAATTGTTATCGCGCGTCATGCTGATGCGCGATAAAAACTTAACACCACCGCTGTACGGTAAAGAGGCTTATATCGTATCGTATGACAAACGAAACGGCCGTATAGCTACGCACGTAAAACAGTTTGTGACTTTCCCTGCACAGCGCAGGGTAGCTCGGTACTAGCGATAACTATTAGCAAGAAGCTCAGCTGTTGCAGAGAGACCGCGCGATGCTTCTTGTCACTGAATAGTTGCTAACTCACTCAAGGTCACTCAAGATCATACGAAACGACACTGCTGAGTAGGGCGTAAGTCCGTCCCTATTAGTATTCAATCGAAACTATGTATATCATACCGTTTCTGAGATATTCAGCGTCAAAAATGGCGTGACATTGAAACCGGGTGTAGGGTGTCGCCGTTCGACTTTCTATTGGTCGGCCATTGTAAGCATCGCTCTATGTTGTACCATTTTCGAGTTATTTGACGTTGAATAATCGTGACCTTGAAATCTGGGTTATAGATCACTGAAGGTCATCCAAACTCGAAAGCTTGGGTGTTGTTTCCTATTCGCCTTCTATAGTAACTATGGCCGTATCTTTAACCGTTTATGATATATTCAACGTTAAATTACAACGTGACCTTGAAATTAGGGGTTGTTCAAGGTCATTGAAAATGGCGCCGTTCGATAGATCATATACGACTTTCTATCGGTCCGCAATTGTAAATATAGCTCTATCTTGTACCGTTTTTGAGTTATTTGACGTTAAATAATATCGTGACCTTGAAATCTTGGTTAGAAGTCACTCAAAGTCATTCAAAATGGTACCATTCGAAAGCTTGGGTGCAGTTACCTATTCGCTTTCCATAGTAACTATGGCTCTATTTTGCATCAGTTCTGAGATATAGCCCGATATTGGTCGCAAATAGTGATTTATTCATACCCCCGTGCATTCGGCGCCCGCGTTAATTTTCCCGTCGGAATATTGCCATCCCGTTTGGTGTGGAAAAGGTAGAATGGTGGGGCTACCCGAGTGTGAAAACAGTTTGAGGATATGTATAACCGTTTACACACAATACCGGCGTGTAACAGACGGACGGACAGACACACGGACGGACAGACAGACATCTTGCGACGGCATAGTCCGCGCTATGCGTACGCGTTGCGCGCTAAAAACTGACGGATAGCCAGCTAAGTCTACTACACGGGATCAGAAACTAAAAAGAAATAATGATAAAAAAATAAAACAAACCAATGAGCATAGTAAGTCTGAAAAGCGATCTAAGTCCGAGAAGGCAGTCCAGCGGTAAGGACATCTATTAGTTTCTGAGCTATTAGCTATGGTCCCGATAGCGCACACCTTTGTATCGATGACGTAAAAACTACCTTTAAAGATGCGCTTAACAACGATGGGGCTGTAGCCTGACGTCGATCCGCGACCACCAGAAATGCAGAAGCCAAGTCCAAGGTTGCCCTTGTTGAAGACCACGTCTGTCAGATTTTCATTGTCTGGTCGCGGTATCGACGTCATCGCCGTCTCGACAGCGTCTCCGTTGAACTTGACATGCGATCGCTGACGTCCGGATGAGGTACTGCTGGATGACTCCCAGTCTCCACGACCAACACCTACTGCAGGACCAGCTGCTTCGCTTCGACCTGTGTCAGCCGTCGTGTCTCTGCAATTTGCAGCAGATCTTAGACAACTGTTGTTGACACTCTTCGACTGTATCTGCAGTGCCATAATCGGCGATACAACCGACTCGTCAAGCGACTCTGACTGGCATTCAGGCACTGTCAATTCACTTCCGGTTGAAGCGTCGGTAGTGGAAGTCGGCAGAGCACAGCGGTCGACGTCTACCATGTCGGACCGACAACAGCGCGTCACTTGCTCTACATCAGCGTTGTCGTCAGGCCGTTCTCCGTGCTGTTTGTCAGCCTTCAAGTTGTTCACCTTCACTGATTCTGCGCTCGAAGTAGCTTGACTCACGTCACGTTCTCTGGCTGCTGATGAAGCCCGATATTGTGTTGATGAGGAATCGTTATCACTGCCTACACCGCTGCCTGACAGTAGCCTGCCACCATCATGCAGTCCTTCGTCTCGGCTGTGCGAACCCGTGCCTGGAGGCAGTGTTGGAACCTCGTCTGAACCGCCAACAGAGTCCATATTCGCCAGAGGCCTTGACGTTATCTTGTAGATGTCGTGCTGTGTCGAGTCCAGCTCGTTGGCACCGCCATCGTCATCGCGACGAACAGAGATGATGTTCACTGGCTGAGCTATTCCAGACGGCTCGGTCAGAGACCTGGAGGAACTGGAACCAGACGAATGCTGCACGGGATATTCGTATAAACTGCTACGCCGTTGGGCACTTGATGCGGTGGTTGGTGCGTTGGAACGTGACGTGGAGATGAAACGTAGTCCAGTCAGCACTGACTGATACCCGCTGGATCCTGGACGTTCCTGCGTCGACGACGTCAACAGCAACTTGGACTGCGGCTTCGTTCCGGCGATCGTCGGAAGACAGCGCATCGACGACTTAGCGCCGTCGTCGCTGCCAGCAGCTGGTGAAGGAATGACGAGTCCTTTGAACTGGTTGGCGGCGGCAGTGTCGCGTCGACGAAGGTCGGTGAAGTCAGCGAGCGAGCTTCTCCGGCAGACGTCAGACGCTGTCGTCGCTGTGGCCTTCGGTCCTCTGTGTCTGACGACCGCAGCGCACCTGCGGTCCTCGTCGACATCTGAGCCACCTGTGTCGTCAACTCGTTCTTCCATCAAGCACGACGCTGAGTCCCAATCTCAGCCGAACAGTGCATGCGATGAATATAGGCCTATAGTACATGTAGCGTGTATCTCCAGAGAATGAAACACGTTCACAGCATACTGACAAAGACAGACAAGTAAGCCCAACTCACGTCAGAGCAAACCAAACGTCGTGTTAACTTGTCGACAGCTCAGCTATGTTATAGGCTGCTATTATATAGGACAATGGCTGAGCACGGCGTAGATCTATACACTTTGAACGACCCAGCTGCACCGTCAATCGTCGAGGCTTGGCTCGCAGCGCCCTCTGGCGCTTCACTCGCTCAACACCAGTCTCTCTCTGTTCTGTGTCACAGCTCATTCATAATCGTTCGCCGGATATCACACTGCACTGGCGCCGACTGGCTGGCGTCAGCTGACTAGCCCAGCCCGAGGCACCACTTCAAATATACACGGACGATAAATTAACTTCAACTAGTCAGCAGAAGCTCGTTACAGTAGCCAAACTCGCAGCGTAACTTGTCGCGTGTAGCGTGATCGGATGTTTTGTTTAGTTTGCGAGTGTCAAGCAGGCCTAATTGCTGTTTACCGAGATAGCGCAGAGTGTATGGGCGTACTGGTAGTCAGAGGCCGCGTGATAATCGTTCTGATCTATTATAAATGTTCTGCCCCATTCCAAATAAAAATATGCTTATTGGTGTCTCTTCAAGTTTAAACTGCATGCGCATAATGTTTAGTGACTATTTTTTCGTTAAATGAAATGCCGAACATCAGTAGGCCTAGGCCTATGTAGGCTGTCTTTAGCGGACTGTATTGGACCGTAGCGAAGTCAACCCTGCTGTTTACGCGTGTTTATGTTTACTGACCACAAGAGTACGCATTACCATGCAGTAGAACAGACAGAATAATTCTAAAAGTATCTTGTACTACTACTAGCTTCCTTACATTTTTTATGGTTGCGTTTTGTCAACTGCGTTATTAAGGAAATGATGATGATGATGATGATGACTACGAACGGACAGATAAACATACAGATAATACGAATACATAAGTCGTGCAACTCGGTAGCCTAACACAGCGAGGAGGTGCACGCCTCGAAGTGAGTTTGTTGCAGTCAGAAAGATTAACTCTCTCGGCTGAACATACATGTCAAAACGGCGCGATACAACATTGCTATATTAATAGATGCTTCAATATTAAGCTGGGAGTCAGTGTATCTATCAGATGGGTGAAGCCCAAAAGGTTTTCAATTATTTGAAGCAAGACGATGTTGACAATTGGCGAAAGGCTAGGCTGTCGCAGAGAAGCCTGCGTGCGTCTCCCTATCTATAATTATGTCATATGATTGAGCGTTTTATATAATGTTTATCGATAACTGCCTAAATGTTAGTCAAACTCCAACATTATTGCGCACGTGCGTTTCATATTAAATGTCCTTGATTTTTAGCCGAACGTTGTACTACGTTACGTTACAAGCCAAGTGCCTGTCGTCTGCAACGTTGTTGCGCCCTGCGCAGAGACTTGAACCTTTCAGCAACATTTTTGCACCACTTAATAGCTCAGATCTCGGATAGTTTGTATTAAAATTTTGGGAAAACTTTCAAAGGGATTTTAGGGGATCTTGCAAGTTAAATTCAAGGGAGTATGAAAAATTGGCGTTTTTCGACCAATATATTGCTTTATTTCGATTCGAAAACGGTAAAAGATGCGGCCATAGTTACACTGGAAGATGAATAGGAACTCGTATGCGGTTTATCGAATGGTGCCATTTTCAATGTCCTTGAGTGACCCCTAACCTCGATTTCAAAGTCATGATATTTTGAACGTCTATTAACTCGAACATGGTGCAAGATATAGACGTATATAGTTACAACGGCAGACCAATATGATCTATCGATCGGCGCCATTTTCAATGATCTTAACGACCCTCCTAACCCAGATTTCAACAGCACGCCATTATTCGACGTTTAATGTCTCTAATATCGCTTATATCGTTCTTTATGTTATTAGTAAAAGGCCCAATACGTTGACGGAGCGTAACGTTCGGCTACCTAATGAATCTACTGATTAGTTCTTGTTTTTTTATCTGACTTGAATAGCTTTCAGCACATCTTTAAGGTTATCTACAGTGTATTATAAATAACTGAGTATGGTGCATTTTGCCGTATGAGGCGTATACAGCCTGTTGTTTTTGACACAGCGTACGAGCGTGGCAGACGACAGTTGCCATAGCATAACGACGCGCGGTAATTACATTGACGCATTCAAAGGAGCGGTTCCATGTTTCTTATTCTAGTGGGACATCGGCGTGCCTCACATAGTTGGACGGCGACAAACCAAACCCGCTGTAAACTACGACTGTGTTAGTACGCCTACACTGTGACAGTAGACCAGACGACCGTGGCGCAGCCGAGCCACTGTGCCACTTCGCACGCCATCATCGTCGACCTATATACATTATACGATTCACTGAGCAAAAATTTAATTCGCCCATCATTTTCTTACTTTTGGAACTCTTAGGACCCATCGTATCTCTGGAATCGACAAAGCTACGCAGTTCAAATTTGGCGTGTAGGTGGATCATCATCATGGCGAGTATTAGCCAACAATTTGCCTCTTGGTTCAATCAGCGTCAAAACGGGCGTAGTTCTGACGACGTGCATGGCCTGTTTCTCCTTTTTATGTGCCTCACTGACATAATGAAAGGCGCGTTGTGCGATGAACCGTGTCGTGACGTCGTTGTTTGGTTGATCGCGTTCATGAACTGTGTCTACGGTAGGTCTACAATTCCTGGAACACGAGTAGACAAGAACTTAGCTATCGCAAACAGATCGCGCGTCAGCGGCGCACATAATACGTCGATGGTATCGATAGGTCTAATTACCCATGACCTTGAAATCTGCGTCAACGGTCACTCAAGGTTACTGAAAAATGGAACCATTTGAAAGCTTGGGTATGGTTTCCTATTCGCCTTCCATAGTAACTATGGCCGTATCTGTAGCCGTTTGTGAGATATTCAGCATCAAAGAATGGCCTGACCTTGAAATATGGGTTTGGGGTCGTTCAAGGTCATATAAAATGGCGCAGTTCGATAGACCATGTACGACTTTCTCTTAATCCGCCATTGTCACTATAGCTCTATCTTGTACCATTTTCGAGTTATTTGACGTTGAATAATATCGTGACCTTGAAATCTGGCTTAGAGGTCACTCAAGGTCATTAAAACTGGTGCCATTCGAAAGCTTGGGTGCGGTTTCCTATTCGCCTTTTATAGTAACTGTGGCCGTATCTGTAGCCGTTTGTGAGCTCAGCGTCAAAGCATGTGACCTTGGAAACTGGATTAGGGTTGCTTCAAGGTCACTGAAAATGGCGCTGTTCGATAGACCATATGCAACTCTGTATTGGTCGGCCATTGTAACTGTAGCTCTATTTTGTACCATTTTCGAGATTTTGACGTCGAATAATATCGCGACCTTGAAATCGGGGTTAGAGGTCACTCACTATCATTGAAACTGGTGCCATTCGAAAGGATGGGTGCGGTTTCCTATTCGCCTTCTATTGTAACTGTGGCTGTATATGTAGCTGTTTGTAAAATATTCAGTGTCAAATAATGGCGTGACCTTGAAAACCAGTTAGCGGTCATTCAAGGTCATTGAAAATGGCGCCGTTCGATAGACCATATGCGACTTTCTATTGGTCCGTCATTGTAAATATAGCTCTATCTTGTACAATTTTCGAGTTATTTGACGTTGAATAATATCGCGACCTTGAAATCGGAATTAGAGATCACTCTAGGTCATTGAAATTGGTGCCATTCAAAAGCTTAGGTACGGTTTCCTATTCGCCTTCTATACCGTAGTAACTATGGTCGCATCTGTAGCTGTTTATGAGATATTTAGCGTCAAAGAGTGGTGTGACCTTGAAACAGGGTTAGCGTTCGTTCAAGGTCATTGGAAATTGCACCATTTGATAGATCCTATTTACCTTCCATAGTAACTATGGCGATATTATGTCCATCTTGTCTCATTTACGAGATATAGCGACTTATTGGTCGAAAATCCCGAAATTTATATACCCTACTTGTATTTCGTGCCCCCGTAGGGAATGACTCCGTCGGAATTTCGTGATGTGGTGCTGGTAAAACTGGAATGATTAGGCTACCGTATGGTGAAAAACTGTGACGATAGGTTAAGCCGTTTTCATCTGATACCGAAACGTAACGGACGGACGGACGGACAGACAGACGGACAGATTTGCTATGCTGACGCGCGATAAAAACTATACATCCAGTAATTCAGTGGTAATTTTTTCAACCCTTAACATGATCTCTAATCTAGGATATGTGCTCCACTTTTGGAACCCCTCCTATCTCCGAAATTAACTGATGTAGGAAGTTCAATCTGGCAAACATCTACGTTGCCAAGTTGTGAGGCATCGTATAAAAATGTGACCACTATGGGGAGCAGCTGGGTTAAGCACAGCCCGATTTTTCTGAATGAGTGAGGCGCATTTTGCCATATTACCACGGCCTCTTGTTCTCGATTCCTCGTAGCGTGTACAGATTGCGCCGAGTCTCGTGCGAGACTCGTTGTTGTATCGTAGATGTGACGACAGCTTAAATGGGCTAACGACAGTTTCAACAAAATCAATTCAAGTCTTTTCAAGACCTTTGTCGATGCGGGCAGCGGGTGGCTAACCAATACGTCGACGTGGGTAAACGTTGCTGTCATTTTCTCCTGTCAGTGTATTTAGCCCACCAGACTTCCATCTTCTGTCAGTAAAGAATTCAAACACGCATCTTAAGCAAGCATATAGCTCCATACCTTTCAATCATTCACCGGCATTTAATGAAATTATTATTTTCACGCGTCACTTTGTATTGCTGTTGGAGAAGTACATTTAACCAATAGGTGAATTGTTTTCACACTTACAGCTTTAGTGTCTGAAATTTTCGTCCATTTCATTCTTTTTTCTCGGAGAAAAGTCTTCTTCTATGCAGACAGTGGTTAACAAGAAACTCACAGTCTAGTAGATGATATAGGCAAATGTTACTGCTTGAACCACGCCATCGTCGTACAAGCAGCTTGTCAAGCAGTTGTCTGTGGAACGATGTACTTGCAAGCCGCTTGCTTACGAAACACGCCCCAGCTAACGTCATAGTGCTACATAGTTTGACAAATACCGCACTTTATTTATTGCGCATAGGCAGCACCGGCAACGCTTGCTTCTAAACTAAGAATTTTGCAAATCGCTCAAGATCGTTCAAGGCCATTCGAAATTACACCTGTTAGTAGGGCGTGTGTAACTTTGTGCTAGTTATGCACTGTAGGCCTAAATATGTGTCTAACGTGTAGGCCTACCGTTAATGACGTATTCAGCGTCGAATATTGGCGTGACCTTGAAATGTGCGTTAGGGGTTGTTCAAGGTCATTGGAAATGGTACCATTCGATAGATCGCAAACGAGTTCTTCTTCGTCTTCCATTGTAACTATGACCGTAGCTTGTACTGTTTTCGAAATAAAGCGAGATATTGTCGAAAAACGCCAATTTTTTATACTCCTGTTCCATTAACTTGCACAATTACCCAGAATTCTTTCGAATTTTTCCCCAAAATGTCCGAGTCCTTAAGCTATTAGACGGTGCAAAAATATTGCCGAAAAGTTCAAGTATCCGCGTGGTGTGCAACAACGTCACAGACGAAAGACGGACGGCTCATGCCGTAAGGCGAACGTAACGTAGCGACGTTCGCCTAAAGGCCCGTTTATAGCGACACAGCTCAACTCAACTGAACTCGACGTCAAGTTGAGTTGAGTTGTGTCGCTGTAAACGGGCCTTAAAAATCAACTGAATGACTGCAGTGATCTAACTATATGCAAGCCTTTAGTAAAAGCACTGCAGATCGGCGTTGATAAACGATTTGCGAGACGTTTGCAGACAGAAATGCACATCAGCAGCTGTTGTCAACCCAATGTTCAAACTAGATTTGGCTGATGATATTGCAGTAAGGCCAACTCTAACAGAGTTGCTGAAGCAGCGAATCATGGCACGTGACAAGCCGTCATCGATAGGCAGCTGCATATCAGACAAGCAGTCAACTGACTCTCTACAGTCAACAAGCAGCTTTTTGGACACAGCTTTCAGCTAGGAGCTATAGGCAGAAACCAGATTCAGCAGTGAATGACTTACAACCGCAGTCGACAGATATGTTGCTGACCACATTAGAGGCATTGCGTAATGCGCTATATAAATTTAAGACTTACTTACTTACTTACTTACTTACCACTCATCTTTCCTGCAGTCATTAAGTGAGTACACTGCACAAACATCAAAGACCTATACGTCCTCCATCCGCACACCAACTTTGAAGTTCTTAGGCCTTACCGCTCGGAAGATATGGCACATTTTGTGTGTCTGAGATAGTCGGCCTGTGACCCTAAGCGCCATGACCTCCAAGGTTAAAGGTCAAGGTCACAAGGTCACATGGTATGTCTGACCCGTGTGGGCTATCCATACTGCGAAATTTGCACTTGGTACTCTGACAAAGTAGCAAGACGCGTATGACCAACAATCGCGGTGATCTCCAAGGTCAAAGGTCAAGGTCATAAGCTCACATCGTCTGTACGTCTCATCTCTGCCTCTTCTTAATTCGGGAAACGTAATGCTGTACCTGTGTCATTAGAGGAGTCTTGTCTTGGAGTCTATTTGTTGCACGTTGTTCACACACGCCTCTGTCGCCAAGCAGTAGAATTTGGCACTGGCCATAGGGCGGTGAGTAATGGCGCCTACATGCCGGGTTTATGACTTAAGTCGCCTGTGGCTGATTGTCTATACAGACTAACGTTCAGCTGTAGCCCCGACGCATGTATCGAATATGAGACTATACCTTTACTTTTTGCAATAGCGTGCTGCATCGATCACTGGTTTACTGGTTTACATTACCGACATGCAGCCGCTCTGCATGTCGGTAATGGTGGTAAGCTTATACACTTCTACCCGAAGATACGCAGCGTTATCAGCAGTAGGCTATACGTGGCTGCTGCAGGTATGCAACGTCACGTTTGAAGCTTGTAGCCTACTGTTGTAGAGGTCTACCTATAACATAGACTATAGTGGCAGTTTTAGCAGTGACATGCGCAGCATAAAAAACGCATTTTGTTAAAATTTGATATAGTCATTAACCACTTGTACTTGTACTTGTATGTACAATGTCAATCAATGCACTCGACGCGACGAAATTGCACTCGCTTTTCACAAGCGCCTCAATTAAGATCTGGCTATTACTGCTATTAATATATAATTTCTTTCGCACATACATGCAGCCAGTAAAATAATAATAATAATAAGAAGAAGAAGAAGAAGAAAAAAGATAAAAACGAGAAAAACTAAGTAAACTAACTAGATGACAACAAATCGTGAACACAAATTAGACACGAAAGCATCACACAGTACAGAGTAACGCGAATCACCTA
>Ga0209339_1000336_pt1 | contig 17311 bp, 15 predicted proteins | sample OlaalgELextract3_FD_187376 | JGI IMG/M metagenome (GOLD analysis project Ga0209339, IMG submission 187376) | Olavius algarvensis symbiont microbial communities from Tuscany, Italy - Type A ELBA extract 3 (SPAdes) (version 2) | ecosystem: Host-associated > Annelida > Digestive system >... | reverse complement strand
GACAGACAGACAGACAAACAGATGGACACCACCGATGCACTAAGCCGCTCTCGCTGTCGCGAGCGGCGGCTTAATAATAGGCCTATAGATATAACTTGTTTACCGTATAGAACGGATGATCGTTGTCGCCTTGCTGCATAGTGTCGTCGCTGTACATGAGTTCGCTCACGCTGCGTTCATCTCTCGTCATCTGAGACCTAGTCTTCATCTTTCGTCGATTTATTCACTCTCTAACATTATAGCTGTCACAATATACAATCAAACGTTAGTTTCAACCACAATATTTGATTTATTAGGCCTATACACTATTTTATAGAAATTCATGCAGTTTTACGAGTATATTCTTTTGACCTAGATCGTACACAGTACCGGCCTATAAACGTACCGATACGTTGACACTTTGCAGGGCAGGAGTAATCATCACTCTCTGTACGTAGCTTTTGCTCTATACCGGCAGGCCTACATTATTTCGCGGCCTTATGCACTATGCACCGTGTCCGTTTGTCCATCTGTCCGCGTCGTTTTTGCGTACTGACTGGAAACGGTTAATTATTATCCTAAAACTGTTTTCAACTTCTTTTAGCCCCATGCACCACTGCAGTTTTATAGCGAGTTGTATAGCCTATTTATACGCAGTAAACGCTAGCTTGTCCGTCTGTCCGTCTGTCTGTCACTCTGTCTGTGCCGCGCTTGAGTTGTAAGTAAACACAATTTTTGCAGAATCTATTTGCACCACACGATAGGCCATAAGTGGCTCGGTTGAGAAAAAAAACATTTGCAATCTTTTTCCACAGCGGTTATTATACGTGTTACGTTACAGTAGTTCAAGGTCACATAAGATCATTGAAATGGCGCCGTTCCACAGTAGGCCTATTTATGACTCTGTCTTGTAAGCCTAGTAGGCTTGCGACTAAGTGACAATTAGCTGACTGACTGAAAATGCACAGTCCAAAGATAACGGTCGTCGAGACGGAAAACAATACCGCCGGTCGCCTGCATGTAGACACTGCAGCCGACAGTCTCGACGCCCGTACGTCAAAGTAACGCCATGGCCCTATATTTAGAAATAAATATAGGGCTATGGGCCCGACCTTTAAGAGTTCGAGTTCACCTAAGATTGGATTTACGATTCATGTACTACACGGTAGGGTGCTGTGGTCTAGTGGTAGAGTATCGGACTCGTAACCGAGAGGTTGCGGGTTCGACTCACATGCACCCGATCCACATATGCAAGCAACCTTGAGCAAGTTGCTAACCTACTGTGTGCTCAGGCCAACTTAGCTTCCTACCCTCAGCGGAACGGGAAATAAGTAGTAGCTACGTCTACGGGGTAAATGCCTAGTGTGGCTGATTAGGGTGATGGTGTGTCTGCTAGCTGCACCGTGGGTCCAATTGTCCGTTAGCATGGGCAATGGATGGCCACATAATGCGCTGCGGCACCATTGGCTCATGCCAATCAGCTGCCACTTCCGAGATTGTAAAGCGCTGCTGGTCACGAGTCTGACTCATGTAGGCCTAAGTGGCGCTATAGCAAGTGTCCAGACCTTCACCTTTACCTTTACCTGCATTCTGGCGTGCTTTTTGTTGTTCGTATACTTCAGGAACGGATGGATGTAGAAGTCAACTGATATGCATCAGTCTCATGAACGCGCCGTCGAGCAAAAGTGGATGGACGTATCCAACCCACTTGACCTGATTGCAACGCCACACCAGCCAACACTCGTGTCACTCACTATCTGTTTCTTAATGTTACAATGTCTTTCACATCCGTCATTCCACTAATGAAAACACAGCACTGTTGCTCAGCGTACTAATGTTGTACGATGTGTTGGGGCTTTCTTTCGTCCTTCAGTGCTATGACGCTGTAGGTTGGGTCATGTGACCCGTAAAATCGTCTCCGAAATGACCTATAATGTGTCGAGTGGAACATTAAACTCTACTATACCATACCATATCGCGAGGACTCGTGGGCTATCGAATCAGACTGATAATAAGCCACATATTTCCATTGACTTCGCTATATTATCATCCCTGTACAAGCAATATCGCGAGGCGCTGTGACCGGTAAACGTAACGATGCACGTAGGCTACGGTGAGTAGACATTAGACTAAATTTCTTACTCACCACAGATACGGTGTACTGAAAGACAAGACGCTCAGCTGACGCAGAGAGACCGCGCGATGCTTCGTGTCATTCATTGACTATTTCAATAAGTCACTGAAGGTCACTCAAGGTCATTCGAAATTACTCACTTGAATACGGCCGCGCGTGTAAGTCTAGTATTCCATTGTAACTATGTCCGCATCTCCTACCATTTCTGAGATATTCAGCATCAAATAATGGCGTCACCTTGACGACTGGGCCAGAGATTGTTGAAGGTTATTAAAATGGTGCCGTTCGATTGATCATTTACCGGTACGACTTCCTATCGGTCCGCCATTGTAAGTAGCTCTATCTTGCACCAATTTTTGAGTTATTCGAAGTGACCCTTAAATATGGGTTAGAGGTCACTCAGCGTTCCTATTGAAAATGGTACCATTCGGAAGCTTAGGTACGGTTTTCTATTCACATTCCATAGTAACTATTGTCATATCTTGTATCATTTCCGAGATAAAGCGAGATATTGGTCGAAAATCGCATTATTATAGTCTCTTTGCATTAGACTCCTCCGTTAGGGGGTTCCCGTCGGATAGCCATAACGTTTGGTACAGAAAAACTAGAATGGTGTGGCTACCAGGCGGTGAAAAAGTTTGACGATATGATCAGCAGTTTTGACATAGGCCTATTACCGGCGTGTGACAGACGGACGGACTGACAGACAGAGTGACAGACAGACATCTTCGACGGCATAGTCCGCGCGACGAAAAGTATTCCGTCTGTCACGTACATGTAAACTACTTTGGCATTTATAATTTACGAAAACACACTTTACTAACGGTGTTGTTTACACTTGGAATAACTGGTGCGTGGTTTTGGCCTCACAAAGCGTATGCACAAAAGCGCCATAGCCCAATTTGCAATGGCGTCACCAGAATTTTGCTGTTTATGATCGGTCTAAGCTTATATATTCAAAAACGGAAGGTCGTAAAAGTTCGAATTCTATGTATCGGCACACTTTAGGCCTATGGCAAATGGGTTAAGGTCAGGGCCGTAAAGTCAACATCTTTTACACGGTAAATACACTAAAGTTGCTAAAAGGCAGTCACAGTGCCGAATAAAGGCAACTTGTTGCACTATAACAGTGCTGTCGGCAAGAGCCAGACCACCCATCGCTGACTAGTTATTTTATTGATAGAAATGATAATGACTGGTTGGCCAACTTGACGGCTACATGTTAGCCACTCCAAACTGTCATATCGACGACGTCTTTGTAGCGCTACTATAAACAAGGAAATTACAATAACTGATAAAGGCTTTTACACTGTGTGTGGGCTCCAAACTGTCCAAGCGGTTCACTGCACATATCGTCTTCGTCATTATTATGGCCGCAGGGGCGGATCCAGGATTTACGAAATCAGGTGTGAAGCGAGGTGCCGTAGGTGCGGAGATCGATAGGTGAAGACGTCGAGAAGCGAGGCGCCAAAACGAGATCGAGATGCAGTTGATAGCGAACTTTAGATTACTCTCGGATTTATTTTCTTATATTTTATTGTTGTAACGCGCAGCAGGCCTCTGTTGCTATGTATGCTGCGCACTACAAATGCTTCATTTGATTTGATTTGATTTGAGTAATTTGCAACTATGATTTGCAGATCGTTTCGACAAGGAGCCTGGGAGGTGAAGTATTGAAACACTTATCAAGTGGTTTGTCTTTTTCTTTATGTTACGGTACATATTTAATATTTATGCAGCTTACAAGAGTAGAAAGTCGTAACTCGATAGTAGTTTTATGGCGGCGCGATGCTATTCATAAGCGAGGCCTATGCCGTCATGCGGTGTCTGTGTGTCCGTCTGTGTGTACGTCACGTTCGTGAATTATGTCAAAACGAATAAAAAACATATCTTTAAAATTTTTCCAACGTCGGGTAGCCAAGCCATTCTAGTTTTTCGATACCAAACGGTATGGCGATATTTCGACGGGAACCCCCTCCCCTAACGGGGCCATCGAATGGAGGTGGGGTAGGCAGAAATCGCGATTCTGAGCCAATATCTGGCTTTCACTGTGTATGCTGTAAAGCGTTCCAGCGGCAAGTGCAGTAAACTTAGCTGCGACAAACCATGCCGAGTATATAACACTAGTCGCTGGTGAGCGGCCGAGTTTGTTGATGGCATCATGGCAGGAAACAACGACGAAGTGTATGACAAGAAGCCTCAACGTTACCCCGAAGACAACGTTACGCAGTGGTTAATCTGAAACCTAAGTAACAATAATAAAAGACTCCGCACGAGTTATTTTGTTGAGGCTAACTACTGACGGACACATAGCATCGCGCGGCCTCTCTGCAACAGCAGAGCTACTTGTTGTTTTTGTGGAAGTGGCAACAATCAACACAAGTTTATTGTTGTTCTTTCCTTTTAAAAGTTATTGCTATAATTTCCAACATTAAGTAAATATCAGCAGCAGTCGATAACTCGCGTCTCCAACTCAACTGCACTGGCGGAGTTTGGTGTCGAGTTAGCAGTTCTGTCGCTGGTTGGTCGAGGACCAAGTTGTTTACAATCTATTCATTTGGTCCCCTTCAACCAGTCACAGATAGCGTCGATCAACGACACCACCCGAGAAAATCTGTGAATTCGAATTAGCAACACTGGTGATTAGTCGATCACACTGACACATTCAAGTCTGCAGATATCGAAGGTGAAGTGCCTAAAATTCAAAGCAAGCATCACAGTGGCACGATAAATGGTTTACGCATGGCACGCAATGTGGCGTGCTACTGATGGAAGAACTCGTGACAGTGTGCGTGGGGATGCGGGTCAGGTGGCACCAGCACGAATTTTGTTCCCGCAATGCCCGGAAATTGGCGTGCCAAGTCGTACCACATCACATCGATACTGCGGCAGCTCCAGTGGCTGCCAGTACGAGGCCGTGTTCATTTCAAGATCGCCGTCCTCGTTTTCCAGTGCTTTTCAAAGGCACCTGGTTACGTGGCTGAGGACTGTCAACTCGTCACCGACGGCAGCGCTCGCCGACTTCGATCAGCAGACACAGCGACATGTGTCATGCGCCGCACGTCCAACATCTTCGGCGACCGATGCTTCGCAGCTGCCGGTCCACGGTTATGCAGGGGACACGCTGCTAATCCGTCTAAGACAGTGTCACAGTCTGGAACAATTCAAGCGTTTGCTAAAGACATTCCTGTTTAGTGTGTGAGGCCATACATGGTGCTTTGCAACATTTGCTTAAAGTTACGCCGTATAATCTACGACTTACTTATTTACATGTAACTTACGTACCATTTTAGTGGCACGCATATGCGACCCTGACACTGGCGCGACAAACGGTTTACGCTACAGCACGCAATTTGACGTGCCAATGAAGATCGTGACTGTGTACATGGGGGTGTAAGGATGCGGGTAGTGGGTGCCAGGCCGTGGCGAGAATATCAAATTGTTCACGTCACTGCACGCATTGGCACGTCTTGTCACTCAATAGTTGCGCCTAGTTTGCTCGTAGTTTACGAACTGTTCACGAAGTGACACGAAAGTGGCACGTCAATTTCGTCGTGACAAGTCGTGAAATCTGGGAAAACTTTTTGAACATTTCAAAATTCTTGCCACAAGATGGCACGCAGTATTTCACCTGACCCGCATCCCCACGCATCTCCACGCACACTGTCACGAGTTCTTCCCTCATTGGCACGCCAAACTGCGTTCCATGGCGGGACCGTTTGTTACGCCAGTGTCAGGCTTGCTTAAGGTAGCATACGCGTAACCTTGACTTCGTGCTACTAAACCATGTATAAATGTCTCGTAAATTTGAGCCGCTGATCATCAGAACTTGAAGCGCGTTCTGTTAGACTGCGTGATGGGTGGGCTGTTACATTTGGTACAGCGAGGACAGGCTTGGGCGGGCTGCGGCCCCGCCCAGTCCCCTCCTCGCTGTACCAAATGTAGCAGCTCACCCATCAACGGCCAGTGTATCAATCACTGTATTGCTATATGGTGGTCCGTTGCTCTGCGGTTTTAATGTGGCGATTAAACGGTTATTAAAGACAGGCTATTGCGGAACAATTGCATAACACTATGAACCCAACTGCTTGCCAAATCAAAGATTACAAAATTAAAAATTCAATTGAAATGAGAAAAAAGATTTTACTTATTGTTCACGTCACTGCACGCATTGGCACGTCTTGTCACTCAATAGTTGCGCCTAGTGTGCTCGTAGTTTACGAACTGTTCACGAAGTGACACGAAAGTGGCACGTCAATTTCGTATTGACAAGTCGTGAAATCTGGCATTTCAAAATTCTTGCCACAAGATGGCACGCAGTATTTCATCTGACCCGCATCCCCACGCATCTCCACGCACACTGTCACGAGTTCTTCCCTCATTGTGCCCCCCTGGAGCTTGTGCATGTACACCAATTTGACAATTTTTATTTACATATCTCCAATGGGCAGTGGTAGAAGACTGGTAGTGAGCACCAGTATACCACACATTTTTCCACATGCTGTTGTATACCTAGGCCTACTCACTTCAGTTTTCCAGTTTATTATATTTATGTAGAAATGTCATGTCGTGCCATTTTCTACTTGATTTCGTGAACACGCACGCCGTGCTCCTGGCTCAAAATGCTGGCGACGCCACTGATTCAAGGTCACAAAAACTCTATATGAATTATTTTTACTGGATAGTTTTAGTAAGTCGATTTATGCAATAATAATCAATGAACTATAACGCTAGGAAACCTTCGGTAGAAGTCTGATGTTTACTGCCCTCCATTCCACCAACAGCTTATATTTGTTTTCTTGGCCTCGAGGCCAATTTTTGTGTCCTTGGCCTCGGGGCCTAAAGCTTTGGCCTTGTAGGTCCAGGCCTTAGCCTTGGCCTTGGCCTTGAAAGCTATATTGACAATTTTTGGCATCATCTTCAGACGCAAGAAGATAATAAAATTAATAATAGTTACAATAACAAATTAACAATAATAATAAATGAATATCTAAGCAAACAAAAAGCTCAGCTGTCGCAGAGAGACCGCGCGAAGTTTAGTGTCATTGAATATTTTGCTAAGTCACTCGATGTAATTCGAAATGACTTGTTGAGTAGGGCGTGTATACGTCGCTATTAATATTCCATTTAATGTCTGCATCTCGTACGGTTTCTGAGATAGATCAGCGTCAAAGAATGGCGTGACCTTGAAACCGGGGTAGAGGTCGTTCAAGGTCATTGAAAATGGCGCCGTTCGATAGATCATATATGACTTTCTATTGGTCCGCGATTATAAATATAGGTCTATATTGTACCGTTTTTGAGCTATTTTACGTCGAATAATATCGTGACCTTGAAATTTGGGTCAGAGGTCACTCAAGATCATTCAAACTGGTACCATTCGAAAGCGTTGGTACGGTTTCCTATTCGCCTCCAGCTTGCATCATTTCCGAGATAAAGTGAGATATTAATCGAGAATCGTGATTTTTTAAAGCCCCGTGGCATTCGACGCCCCCGTTAGGGGGTCCCCGTCGGAATATTGCCATCCCGTTTGGTGTGAAAAAAACTGAAATGGTGGCGCTATCCGATGATGGAAAAACTTTTGAGTATATATGTAACCGTTTTTTAAAAATTTTAACAGAATACCGGCGCGTGAATGACAGACGGACAGACAGACGGACATCTTGCCACGGCATAGTACGCGCAATGCATGCGCGTCGCGCGGTAAAAAGCAATTAAAAATTTAGTTCATTACCTATCCTGTCAGAAGTCAGACATATACTGCATATCTTAATTTCTTCTATAGCCGTATGCTTAAAGCCCTTGGCCTCGGGACCTATGTGGCCTTGGCCTCGGCCTTAGCCTCGAAAGTCCAGGCCTTGGCTTTGGCGTTGGCCTACATCACTGGTAAATTGTTTGATAATGTCAATATATTTAAAAAGTACGCATAATGCTACTTTGGTTTTTAGGCCTAAGTGGCTTAGTGTGATATCTCATGTACCGGTACCCATTACTAATCGCGTTTCAGTAGACCAACACAGTGGTAATACTTCAAAGTGACGTAAGAATGTGAACCTCATACTACTTTAGATGTTGCTGTTATTGCCTAACTTCTGCTGGTGTTGAAAAATAAACTGTAGCTGCAATAAATAAACTCACGTGTTGTTCACATCACACTTTACATGCAGCAATAGCATTAGACGAATTAAACCTGCAAACCTAACAGACCAAGGTAGTAGTAGGCTATTAGTAGGCTTATATATTTTACAGGAACTCGCCGTTCTGAAGAAAGAGTTTCTCTGTCTGAGTAACCTGCTAGAATATGTGGTTATTATCATTGTTCGAGTGAACAGAATCGGTTGCTAACCGTCCAAAGTGAGCAGGTGGTTCCTGGTGGCCGTGTTTTCGGCTTCGACGTGTATGACCGCGAGATGTGCTCTCGAATGAAGTTGACGTCAACGGGCCCTGGCATTGTCCTAGTTGTGGCGCTCGAATATCAGGGGTATCCACTGGTTGTTCCTGGCAGCTGGATAAACTCTATACGGCGTTGTTGTAGCATCAACAATAAGGCAAAACGGTGATAGTGTGTTAGATTACGTTAAAATTTTGCTATTTTTGATATTGTTTCTTTTCATAAGGTACACGCGACACGCTGTAGGTGTGCTGAGAAAATATGACATGGAACTCGTGGCAAATTTACTGCTAAGTGCAACAGTGAAAAGTTATGACGAATATGGAGTGGCACGTTTTTATTGACCGCATGGAAGTAATCATGCAGCTTTCATTGCATTATTGGCGACCCACAGGACCTATCAAGTTCAGTTTTTGGAACAAGTTCCCACCATCTAAATTCTAAGAAGAAAAACTACAAGAATTTTATGAATGACGAAGTGTAATATGGAGCAGCTAGAATTACTTTAAAGATTGCACATACAGGGTGTTAAAAAAAGTAGCTCCCCTAAAACTTTTTGGAATATTTTCACTTTGCTTAAGTCTTTTTGCGTGAAATTTTGCAAATTTGTTCTAAATTCATATCCACATATATCTACCATTTTTTATAGATTTATCTTAATATTTCATCAAATGGCATTAATTTTTCCAAGAGTACCCATCATTTTCACCCTTTCAAATTCTGAGTAGGCCTATTCACCAAGAAAATGAAAATGCAGCTTTTCGGAAATCACGTCATTTTTTATCGTCGCATGTCTTAGTGACCGATAATTGTAAACAATAACTGTTTGATTTTTTTACAATTAACGTTTTACTGACAGTAAAACGTTAATTGTAAAAAAATCAAACATATTACTGACATTGTTTTAAAGCTTGGGAAAATTGTCTTACAACGACAAACTGCGCATGAAGACGCTTCGTGAGCAAGGACGTGGCAAGAAAGCCATTATTTCCAGTTACACGAACAAAGGGTGAAAGTTGACCACTGCTAAGAAAATCTGCAGTCGAGTCGATCTCACTGGCTCAGCCTTTCTGCGTAAATCAGGCAGTGGGAGAGACCTGCCACAGCGTCTGCATGCGCATTTTGTCGTTGTAAGACAATTTCCAATTAGTAGGCCCTAGCTTTAAAACAATGTCAGTAAATCGTTAATGGTAAAAAAATCAGACAGTTTGTTCAGACAGTTCAGATTGTTTACAATAATAGGACACTGAGACAAGCGATGACGAAAAAATGACGTCATTTCCGAAAAGCTGCGTTTTCATTTTCTGCGTGAATAGGCCAACTCAAAACTTGACAGGGTGAAAGCGGTGGGTACTCGTGGGAAAATTAATGCAATTTGATGAAAGATTAAGATACATCTACAAAAATTGGTGCATATACGATATGGATATGAATTGCTAACAAATCTGCAAAATTTCACGCAAAGAGACTTAACCGAAGTAGTTTTAGGAGTGCTACTATTTTCTGAAACAGTCTGCATACTTACGGGACAGCAGACAATCGTCGATATTTACTTCATACTAAGATCAAACATTTTACGATGCACTTACATACACTGTGTTCAGAAAAAAGCATCCACTTCTGTTTTCTTATGTAACTCTTAGAAAAAAAATTAACTTGAATGAAAATTTCAGGCAAAATAGCCAATGCAATGCTGAGTCTAACAGCATAAAAATAATTTGTATTCTTCTTAAATATTATTTGCTAGCAACAATGTAAACCGGACATCAGTAAAAATGTCATTATAGCAATGAGATTTACCATTGACGATAAACACCCCATTAAAATGGGTGTGAGTGAAAAAATACGTAGAAAAACGCTTGCTCAAGATGTTTTTGACAGAAGATGAAGTCTTGATGGGGTAAAGATACTGATCAAAATATCAGTGCGAGTTTTTTTTAACTTTGTTGATCTTTGCAGTGGGGTTGGCATTTTGTGGTCGACCACAACCCGAACACGCGAGTCAGTGATGCCACTGCTGTCACTTTCTCCGTTAAATGTTTTAACCCATTAAAACTCTATCCTCTGCCAGGAAACCTCTTCGGAAATAGGTTTGCTTCATCCTTTTTATTTATTCATGAGAATTTAATAATAATTTGATCTCCGATGGTAAATCTTATTGCTGTAACGACACTTTTACTGACGTCTGGTTTACATCTCTGCTAGCAAAGAATGTTTAAGAAGAATAAAAAAATTATTGTTATGCAGTTAGAATCAGAATTTCATTAGCTATTTTATCAGAAATTTTCATCCAAATTGGTTACTTTTTCTAAGAGTTATGCAATAAAACAAAAGTGGATGTTTTTTCTGAACACAGTGTATATGACTGTTCTATATAAAAGTGGGTTATGAAGTTATAGGGCTAAGGTAAAGATTTAAAGAGATTGCTATAGTTCGTTGATGCCAAAATGTTGCACAAACGGGATACCGTCACTGTAAGCGTATTCACCAGATGGCGCTACGAGCAACTCGGTCACGAAGTTACCGTTACGTTATCTTGTACAGACGGTTTTGTTTGTTGCGAAACTTGCGAAAAATTTGTTGCAATGCCTACAGAATGTTGTCTTAGCAACCGACAGCTCATATCTGCCAAACTGTTTGTTCTGGACCCAAAGTCACTGCAGTCTTTCATCTGCAACATATTTTTACACTACCTTGTGATATTCGACCAATATATCGCTTTATCTCGCAAACGATACAAGATAGGGCCATAGTTACGTACAATGGAAGTAGAATAGGAACTCGTACGTGATCTATCGAATGGTGTAAGTGACCTCGAGTGACCCATAACCTAAATTTCAAGGTCATTACACATTCTTCAACGTCAAATAACTCGAAAATGCTAAAAGATAAAGCTATACTAAAACTGTGGTCACAAGTACGATACGACACGATACGAGTACGACACGACTACGATACGAGTCTACGACAAGGCTACGACAAAGAATTGACATATTAATTTTTATCGCGCGTCAGCACACTGACGCTCGCGCGTCAGCACACTGACGCGCGACATTGATATAGCAATTCTGTCTGTCCGTCCGTCCGTCCGTGACGTTCCGGTATTAGATGAAAACGGCTTAACATATTGTCATAGTTTTTTCACCATGCGGTAGCACAATCATTCTAGTTTTACCAGCATCAAACATCTTCATCAAATTCCGACGGGGTCGCCGCCTGCGGGGGCGCTAAATATAGGTGGGGTTTTAGAATTTCGCGATTTTCTACGAATAAGTCGCTATATCTCGCAGACGATACAAGATAGCGCCATAGTTACTATGGAAAGTAAATAGGAAACAACACCCAAGCTTTTGAATGGCACAAGTTTCAATGACCTTGAGTGACCTCTAACCCAGATTTTAAGGTCACAATACTATTCAACGTCAAATAACTCGAAAATGATACAATGGCGGACCAATCGAAAGTCGCATATGGTCTATGAAACGGCGCCATTTTCAATGACCTTGAACAACCCCTAACCTGGTTTTCAAGGTCATGCCATTCTTTGACACTGAATATCTTACAAACGGCTACAGATACGGCCATAGTTACTATATAGAAGGCGAATAGGAAACCGCACTCCAGTTTTCGAATGGCACCAATTTCAATGACTTTGAGTGACCTCTAAGCCAGATTTCAAGGTCAAATAACTTGAAAACGGTACAAGATAGAGCTATGGTTACAATGGCGGACCAATAGAAAGTTGCATATAGTCTATCGAACGGCGTCATTTTCAATGACCTTGAACAACCCCTAACCTGGTTTTCAACGTCATGCCATTTTTGACACTGAATATCTCACAAACTGCTACAGATACGGCCATAGTTACTATAGAAGGCGAATAGGAAACCGTACCCAAGCTTTCAAATGGTACCATTTTCAATGATCTTGAGTGACCTCTGACCCACATTTCAAGGTCAAGATAATATTCAACGTCAAATAACTCGATTAATAGTAAGTCGTGTATGATCTACCCTAAGGTTCCGTTTCCCGTGACCTTGAGTGACCTTTAACGTAGATTTCAATACGGTGTTATCATAGATGCTCTCGACGTAACGTGTGCGCAGCTGACTTGCGATCTGTTTGCGATAGCTAAGTTCTTGTTTTGATTCATCGTAGTGTGTTGTAGCGTGTTGCAGCCAATCACAGAGCAGCAGGCTGATGACGTCAGTTGGTGCGTCAACAAATTTGGTCGAAATAGAGCAGCTAAGACTGTATTGACAAAATGTTGCAAAAAGCGAGACGATATGGTTTTAGTAGCACGTTACACTGTTTTGAGGAACTTCTAGAACAAGCTGATGATAAATTGTTCTCTGGTACAGTATGTTCAAACCATTGTTTGCATCACTTATTACAGCCAGATAGATCGATGTTTCCTATGAGTTTGCGTCCACGTGGTCATTCCTTTGGTTTGCCTAGGTTCAAATATGACTTAACTAGGAAATCCTTCATTTTTAGGAGTTTGTATGGACAAAGATAAATTTAAATTAGCATGATTTCTATATACCTTTAGGTTGTATGAAGTTACAGTTGCTGTTGCATTGTTTGTTTATGTAGTTGTTTTTATTGTCTTCTTGTGTGTAGTGAGTTAGTGCAGGTTCGTGTAACATAAATTAACTGTATGTTTTGTTGATATGTTACTGTAACTTTGCGTCTGTCGAAGTTGTAATAAAGAATTACTTACTTACTTACTGAGTCTGGTGATAAAGAGGACTATTGAATATTTTCACAACGAGCGAGTACTTTGGGATGTTAACAATAAGAATTTTATGAATTTGGAAGTAAAGGCTGCAGCCTGGCAGCGCATTAGCATTTAGCGCTGCTTTGAATTGATCGACGGTAACATAGGGATTTGCCCAATGCCCATAACTTCGCCGTGTTTGTCGTTTTGCTCTTGTTTACGAGTATATAGGACGCGCATATAGGACGATAGTTTGTTTTGGAAATGTTTGTCGTCTGATAGTAAAACTAGAAGTTGTAGTCGTCGCTAGCGCTCTCGACAACATGTAGGCTGAAAGCCGTCTTGCAGTTGTTAGCCGTAGTCTGCCTCGGAGATACAGACATTTGTCGAAAGTCAATATGGCGCCCATGCACCGTCATGTTGTATCGTATAATATAATAATTTTGTACCCAAAGCGGGTACTTTACCATATATAATTGTGTTTTTAATTTCAACATTGTAGCTGCAGTAGTTTCCGAGATAATAGGGGGTCCCACATTTACATTAGGGGGCCCTGCGCCCCCCGGACGCCCCCTAGCGGAAAAATGTTGACATACACTCAAGTACTGGCCTATACCTACACTGTGTTCCAAAAAAACATGTGACTACATTTTTGATGATAAGTTGAAGTAGAACTGTTCGTTTACTATGATTTTTGGCACACTTATTACTAAGTGTACAGGCCATCGACAGGTTATTTAGTTTACCACCTCACCTATTTCGTGCAGCTACTTTACCTTGGGAAACTGTCGAGACCTAAATATCATGAATTTAGCCTTAAATTGCTGATTTTCTGAATGTTACAATACTAGGATATTAACTGCAAAACTGTCACCATATTATTTTACTTACTTATTATTCAACTTACGGTTTATAATAGAACAACAACAAGATTTATTGCAGACGATAAGGTTGTTCATCAGTGAGTGAGACGAGAGATCGATTGGCTTCAGACAACAGCTGAGCACGACATCGTTTGAAGCATGTTAGCTGGAGATCACGGTGAATTATTTTTTAGTATACACTTGAAAGCGAAGGACAATTTCATGCGAAACATAACGAGTTGAATGATGCCTTTTTGGCTTGTCCTCCTGACTGAGCACAAGGTCCTCCACTGCTACGCGCCGAACGCGGTCTACCGCTGCCTAGTTCCGGACAATTGTACCCGCCTTTCGGATTGTCTTTAGCAGACTGTTGATGCTTTCAAGTTACCAACCCTTGTTGGGCAATTCACTCAATGCTCTCCGTGCACCATACTGCTTTGGCAGATAGAGATTTTTAATCAGAATCACATCTTCCTGTGAAATTTTCATGATTTGATTAATTTTTGCTGATATCTAGGTCTTGACAACTTCCCGAGGTAAAGTAGCTGCACAAAATAGGTGAGGTGGGAAAATAAAAACACCTGTCGACGGCCTATAGTCTTAGTAATAAGTGTGCCAAAAATCTTTGTAAACGGACAATTCTAGTTCAGCTTATCATCAAAAACGTGGTCACATGTTTTTTTGGAACACAGTGTATATAAGTTTCAGCTTCGTAGCTCCATTAACGCGCGACTTACGGAGAGCTCTCTGTATAATAAGTTTGCATTGAAAGGCTTCAATAGTATAATACCTGGAGCGCAATTTTATTATTATTAGTTACTTCGGCTTCGGATTTACAAGTACGTACAATTAGATTCTGTTATGTTGTCTTCGGCATAACGTCGAGCCTTGCTGTCATACACACGATTCACATCCACCGTGACTGTGTATAACGCGAGACCGCGCTTGGTCGATCTCGCACTGTACACCGCAGCGCGTCGATCGCGCTTGATCGTCCAATACCTGCCGTAAACAAAAAGGCGGCCGCAAAGTGTAAAATACAAACAACGGTGCAAAGCCAGATAATCGTTGATTTCAGACTTCAGCCTACCCCACCTGCATTCGACACCCCCGTTAGGGGGGGGGGTCCGTCGTAATATTGCCATGTCGTTTGGTACAGAAAAACTAGAATGGTGTTGCTACCCGACGGTGAAAAAATTATGAAAAAAAGTTTATTCGTTTTGACACAATGCATGAACGTGACGGACACACACAGACAGACACCGCATGACTACATAGGCCGCGCTTGCATATCATCGCGCGGCAAAAATCGTAATCTTTCTGCGATGTAACCCCTGGGCTGTCCGCTAGTCATCAGAAGGTACGTTTTAGGTTTCTATATAGGGAAAATAGGCCAAAATCCGAAAATTGGGCAATTTTTACGCCCCGTAGCTCCGCAACCGTACGTCGTACAAGAAAGTTGGCCAACCTCCCTGGCCCTTGGACTACAACGTGGAGTAAACAGTATCTCTCTGCAATGTATTCTGTGACCTGTAGCCTGCTCTGAGTGCGGTACCTGTTTGACCGACTTTCGATTTCAGATTTTTTTGGGAAAATGACTCCTAAAGTGAAAATTTTCGAAAATGTTTTTCCAGATTCCTCTACGGGACACCGATTCACGTTTCGTGGCCAAATTGGTTTAAAATCGGCCGTTGCGAAGTTGCCGAAAGGTCATCTGGATTACCACACAAAAAAACTCGGTCTCCGCGGGACTCGTCCCAGCCCCCATTTTGCCCAAAATGGGCCGATCGCGCCCAAAATTCCCTGAAAGTTGTCACCCCTTAACATGTCCACGTATACCAAATTTTGTCCGGATCGGCTGCGTTTTGCCGGACTTATTCCGGAAAGATTGATTTTTCGGCCCAAAAAGTCAATAGGCTTTCACACAATATTTTAAATTTTTTTCTGTCATATTCGGATTTAGCCTGCAAAGTAGCCTATGAAAACAGAAAGATTTGGAAGCAGTTAAGTTAAATGTATGCTTGATTAACATGTTATTATACCTTCGGTGAGTCACTGTACACTGCTTATTCAGTTTACATGTTACAAAGACAGCTTATGAAAAAGTTAACTGTGTTACAACTTTTTCCAAGCTTCTGTGTGTTAATTTCATAGAAAGCAAAACATAACTCTATCATTGATGAATAGCCTATGACACAGCGTAATCATCGTTATCACACGGGGCTATAAATAGGACAGTGTGTTAAAAGCAACTGTCGGCGCAAGTTGCGCCGACGATCGCCTCGTGTATACACTTCGAGCAACCGGTTGCGGCAACTATGCAAATTACAGCCAATCACGTCGTACTGCGTAATGACGTCAGCATTGACGTAATTGCGAACGACCATTTCTGTAACACTGTTCTGTTTTTTCGAAGATTGTGGGCTATGACTGTTAAATTTGGGTGGGCTTGCCTAAGGAGTTTCGCAAATATTCCCAGAACGGCCACTGGGCTTTTCAGAACTAACAGACAGATTGTTCTCATGGTGAGACGCTGCAAGATGTCAGACGCTACGTTTCATAAAGCTGTCTTTGTGGCATGTAAACTGAATAAGCAGTGTACAGTGACTGGTGATGCTTTTAACACACTGTCTTATTTATAGCCCCATGTGATAACGATGATTACGATGTGTCATATTCATCAATGATAGAGTTATGTTTTGCTTTATATGAAATCAACACACAGAAGCATGGAAAAAGTTGTAACACAGTTAACTTTTTCACCCCTCCCCCCTTGTAACCATCAGTGACAGCAAGTAAACGTTAGCACGGTCTTTGCGATGGTTGTTGTGTTGAGATAAGCAAACATACACTCACCAGAGGCTAAGTACCGCAGCGTCACAACCAGCATCTCCTTGGCTGATATGGAATTGTAACAGTTGAAATATTTGATAGTCTTATATAGGAGATGATGCTGCTCAGCTCTCTGATTTCCCTTAAAATGTTGAGTATTATTATGATTGATGGGACGAAGTGTGTGTCCGACTTGAAGATTCATTGTCGTGGTCCGTCATGTGATCACACAGTTTACCGTCTGATGAAAGTTCGATTCTAAGTTTGGTTAGCGGACCACAGCCGGCTCATGTGACGACCGAGTGTGATCGACTGGTGAAACAATGCGTGGTACTGGCGCGATTGTGTTCAGCACTCGAGTCTATTTCATTCTGCCAGAAACAGTTGAGCTG
>Ga0209339_1000335_pt1 | contig 17340 bp, 10 predicted proteins | sample OlaalgELextract3_FD_187376 | JGI IMG/M metagenome (GOLD analysis project Ga0209339, IMG submission 187376) | Olavius algarvensis symbiont microbial communities from Tuscany, Italy - Type A ELBA extract 3 (SPAdes) (version 2) | ecosystem: Host-associated > Annelida > Digestive system >... | reverse complement strand
GGCCGCTTGGCGCCATTCTACATTCATCAAATGAACCGGGTGAACTCTCGCAATGGCTCTGCCATGATGACAGCACCATAAACATTGTCGTGCTTATTATTATTATTATTATTATTGTGGTATTGTGTGCCTCATGTAGCAGGGAAAGCAATCTCAGTCAGATGTATAGTTGGTCCAGTGCTGAGGCACTGTTGAATTTGGATGCAGAACACTGGGCCAGGAAGTTGGCTTGGTAGATAATGTACAACCATCTAAAATTATCACTAGGCTTTTTCAACTCCACAATGTGTATGCATGTTTGAAGGTGTTGGCTTGTGCAGAGTAGTGATTGGCACTGACAGAGTATTTGGTGAGGTCCCACACAGTACTTCTTTTCTATTGTGATGCCACTATGCAGCTTCTCTGGACACCCGCTTGCGCCACCTCACTATCTTAGCTGTTGATTGCACAACATACCTCTCCACTTGGCCACATCCGAGATGTGATGTTGGTCTGGAGGAAGAGAAATATTGAAAAAAACTGTGTGTTATAGTATCGTGTACTACTATAATGCACAAAGATATGAGCAGTTCTTACAGGTCGGTCGATAGTATTGGGCTTTGATCTTGCTTGATTTAGCTCTGTGCCTTCAGTCTTCATGGTGCTGTATATACATATTAAAATTTTTTGCTTACATCCTTCTCTTTACTTTTTAATGGGCTGAGCCTGGTGAGATAGCCCTTGATGTGGTTGACTACTACGATTGCACCACAACAGTCTAATAGCTACATGTTCACTGTCTGCACTGTCCGTCTTTTAAGCATAACTGTTTACTGCACAGAAATGAGGATCTGTTGATTATTTAAAAGGTAAACTGGTCTCAGATAATAGCAACAGACATAGAGTACCATACTTACATTAAGTGTATGTGTGTGCTATTTAGAAAGCAGAGCATGTCTCTGACACGGAGGACGAAGCAGATGATGAAACTTCAGACTCAAAGGGTCCTGACTACAACTATATTCTTAACATGTCGTTGTGGTCTTTGACGAATGAGAAGAGAGATGCACTGCTGAAACTGCGAGATGAAAAGGCTGAAGAGTTACGCATCCTACGACTTAAAACCCCTCCACACTTGTGGAAGGAAGATCTTGACAAACTTGTTGCTGAACTTGATGTATGAAATTTATTTGAATTGTTGCAATAAATAAATATTTATGTTAATGAAGATTTAACTGTCGTGCAGAAACTTGGGTTTGTTTTTTGGTAAGTTATATCCCCCTTATCTCCCCTTGGCCACTGAGATGTGATGTTGGTCTGGAGGAAGGGGAATATTAACAAAACTTTCTCTGTGCAACAGTATTGTATACTATTATAATGGCACACAATGGTACAAGCAGTTTTTATAGGTTGGTTGACTGGATCGGACTTTGATCTTGGTTCAGCTGTCTATCTTCTGAGCACCTCTTTATCTTTGATCGTCATGGTGCTATATATATTTTACATAAATTTTTTCTTACATTCTTTACTTTACCTTTTAATGAGCTGAGCATGGTGGGATTAGCCCATGACCTGGTTAACTAACTGTAGTCATACAGTGCTATGACACTGTTGGTTGGGTCACTTGACCCGTAAAATCAATCCCAAAATGATGTATAATGTGTCGAGTCGGATGTTAAACCACACTGTACCCATACCTATACTTTAATAAGTTATAAATGCTTTTAGCACATTTGAAGTTCACAAGTAATTATATTGAGCTAATTGGATAGATGATTATGGACACCATTACCAGTTTACTATACATAATGAAATATAACATTAAATATCTGTATTGTATCGTACAATCTCGAAGGAACTAATTTGCTGGGTATATTGTAAGGCAATTACATATCACCACTGCTTCCTTAGTCCCTGAGGAAGATTTTGTGATGCCAAATGCCAAAACTGTTGTGATTATCTTAGTGACTAATTATTACCTTTTTTGTACTGCTACTGACTTGGTCATTGCACTGTTGTCACATGGTATGTTCAACTTGTAGAAAGTAGAGCAACGTGAGCGTGATGATGAGGCAGCTGGTAGTCACAAACATGCCGGTGGTAGTGGGGATGGCAAGGGCAAACAACGGCCGAAGAAACAGGCTATGGCTGAGACTAAGCCATCATCTATGGGCCGACGTGTCATACCAGTTATTGATGCCGCACTCAGAGCAAAAGTTGAGGCTGCAGCTGCAAGGAAACTAAAGACTAAGGTGATATTCTAGCTTTTGATATCATTGTCATTATTGCAGCACAACATTAATGACGGATGTATATCTCTGCAGACATAAAATTGAACTTTCATATGTGTCCATTGTAAAACATAACGGGAGGAGCTACATATGTATAGGGTATGATAAAGATATCATTTGTCAAGATGTGTAACAGTACCATCAGTTTTATCTCGGTTTCTTAGCTGTTTGATCTCCTTGACATTTCGTAGAGTGGCACCATACAAATTCATGTTGATTGTTATTTAGTTATTACTCTAATTATTATATATAATAATTAAACTGTGTCTGAAATGGGGACATAAACCTGCACACTGCCACTGAATGAATGGCACTGTGACAGAGCAGCACTGTGGCACATTGTCGTGAGTGTATAATCTCGTAAAATGCCATATCTGATAATGTTAAGAAAAGTGGAAAGGTGATCTTAGATCCACATCCTGAATTGGTTCAGCCTTAACTTGCCTTAAACCTTTGTTAACCCATGACTAGCACATCGGGCAGTCAGTTATTTCCACTCTTCAGTGATCATCATCTGGAGACAGACTTCGTTCCGTGTCATGTCCATGTGTTCAGTGTCTCTCCATATCATATTACGGCAAGTAATACGTCAGGAATCCAGTGTAGTTTCAGTCTTCCAAGCATTGCACATCTTTTCTTGAATACGGTAGCTTCCAAGACCTGTGGTTTTCCTGCTGGTATCATTTCTGACTTTTTCTTTCCATTTTACGTTCAGCAGTCGTGTTAGACAGTTGTGATGGAAGGCATCAAAACATTTCTGATTGACTTCTGTGACACGCCATATTTCTGCACTGTACAGAAGGATAGCTCATATGATTGATTACTTATTAGATGAGGCAATGCCAGGTGTCTGTGCTAATTATGTTGTTATATTTTTCATGTGTGGAATATATCGGCACTTGCTAGTTGTTACTCATTGTGTATGCATTATCACAGGAACGTCGTGAAGCAGGCTTTGATGATGATGGCGATGTATCGGACACTGAATCACGACCACTGTCTGAGAGAGTTGGAGCCATTGATGGAGGTCTGCTACTGGGTGCTTAATTGCTGAGTTTGACACATTGTATTATACATGCATTTAGAACGCAGGCAAGTTCAGTAAATGTGTTCATTTAGAATGCAGGCAAGTTCAGTAATGATACTGAATCAGAGTCGAGTTAGTGTTCGTATTATAACAGTTCTGCATAGTTTTTTGTTTATCTCAATTCTACTTTATAAATACTACTTCACGTGTGATGTCTGTTAGCTGATGCGAAGCCTGTGAAGAAGGGTCGTAAAAGAAAATTGACAGCACCTGACGGACCAAAGAAACCTACCATAATTAGTAGCAACAGTCCAAAGAAGTCTTCTAGCCCAGCAAAGAAGAAGGGAAAGAAACGCAATCCGTGGTCGGATTCTGAAGGTTCAGATGCAGCTGGCAGTGATCGATCAGACGACGACATGGATACTAGTTTTGCGAATGTTGTTGAACGAGAAAAAGCACCAAGACGAGCAGCAGGTTATATCTTTCATTTTGTCAGTAATTATCATGATTACCAGTACTTAATTGCTATTTTATTTGATGCAGGATATAGTTATATATGTTTTAACATCAGAGTTAATTTAGGATGTGACAGACACAATTGCTTCCTTTTATTATTTACATTAGGCAGGTATGGTATAGTAGGGTTTAAAGTCCCACTTGACACATCATAGGTCATTTCGGAGACGAATATTAGGCAGGTAATGCTTATTAATTATTACAGCATGCCTATTCCACAGCTCTGACTAAAAGTAAACAAAACACATCACACGAAAAAAAACAGTACACCAAACTCATGGCATTGTTTGTTTGGTGTAGCTTCCAAAGTGCAATACAAGTTTGAGGAAGATAACGACGATGATGAGGATGACATTGGTGGTGGTGGTGATGGTGATGGTGCGCATAACAAGCGTGAAAGCTCATCGGATGATGGAGGAAGGGACAGCGATTTCAACCCTGCCGTGTCAGACGATGATGAAGAATACTCAAAACCTCCTGTCCAGAGTCCAAGGTTTGTAAAGAATCGTAGTTGTGCAACTTTTGTACCTGACATGCTTGTTACATTTATTAGTGTCCTCTTTTTGTCCATAAACACTTCTGTCTTACCTTCACTTGGCCACATCTGAGATGTGATGTTAGTCTGGATTAAGGGGAATATTTACAGAACTGGTCCTGTGCTACATTAATTGATTCATAAGAAAACTCTATGTATACAGCACCAAGATTTCCACCTCGCCGGTAGTATGTTGCTACCTTGTGAAATTCGAAAATCCAAAAATGTTGCTGATTTTGACAACATCCTCAACAAACCATTGACATGTTCCTGAGGACACTTTGAGAACTTGATTTAACATTTAACAGTAGATTATCTCAAGACTACTGATATGACTGACTGACTAACATTTTGAAGTTTGTCAGACGAACATTGTTCAGTTGAATGTTGTTGCATCATGGTGATTTTTTCACCATGATTTTCTTCGCTCCATCTTTGTTCATTCTAGACTATACTTTATATGTTGTACACATATTTAAGTGAAATCATTATTGCAATATTTTTGTGGCAGGTTACATAAGATCTCACATTAAATTTTAGTTAAACATATCAATTGTCACGTTCGATGCGAAAGTTCGTTAAATTTTTGGATTTTCGAATTTCATATGGTAGTGTAGCAACATATGCAGAGGAGGTTGAAATCTCTGTGGTGTATACATTGAGAATTTTCTTACGAATCAATTGGTGAAAGAATTTTGAAAATCGGTCCACATTTGTCCACGTCTAGGGACATACTTTTGTTTAAGACACAGTGTACTTATAAACAGTACAGAGTACTAATATATTTCTTCTTCAAGCTGTTATTTGAGTGGGACATAAAATTCTGGTTACTCAGTCACATCTCCTCTGCCTTGTGTTTCTTAAGATCCTGATGTATGCTGTCTATCAGTCTTTTCTTCCGGCTTCCTGTGCTGTGGTGTCCATATATTTCAGCATTTATAATTTGATAATATTATAATTTTTCTGCTTCTACATGATCATACTTCGTTTTATCCGTGATACATGGTATGCTGACCTGTTAAAGATTTTGCATTGAGCTGCTGTCCATATGGACTCTCCATATTTACTACAGTATAGTGGTAAGCAAATTTGCAGCTGATCAAGATGCCTTCAAGCACATAAACCAGAATAAGTGAATGTAAAGTAGTAGTATGGTTGCCCACCTTCTATTGTAGGCCTATGTGTATGTAATAGGTGGCTGGCATGTTAAAATATTGTTATGTATATTCACCTTAAATCGCTGGCACCTATAAGTGGCCTCATGCGCTTGCTAGCATTGCAAAAACGGTTTTGCTGTGAATTTAGTCAAAGGATTATCAATAAATGATGACGTCATGTTACACCAGCCAAGAAGGGGATTATACTGAGTAATGGAAGAACTTTGAATGACATATTGAAGTCGTGTTAATAAAACTACATAGTGTAGTAGTCGCAGATGAGTTTGAAGTCTGTGGGACTTATAACAGGAAGTAAATGAACCTGTTATATCGTGGAGTGAAGCGATTGTCGACGGACTCGGCCGTTTGAAAGGTCCAGCCGGTTTCGTTGCCAACGACTCCGCAGAGGTGTACGTTCGACAGAAGACGCAAAGGTCTTTCTGGTCGTACAGTGCAGTTGACAAGTCAGTGATCAACCGACGGCCAGTCACAGAGGAAGTTCGAGAACGAGTGGCGTACGGCGACATCTCGTCAGAAGAGACAACGAGTGAAAATCTATTGCGAGATCTCAACGCTCGCACCTTTCATCAGCATTGCATGCTCACAGCAAGCATTCTCACTCTAGAAACTATTAAATATATATAAGACGTACTTCCGTAAGGCTTTTGAGTAACACCCATGACTTACCTGCTGCCAGCGCCTCTGAAGCCAAGGCCTCAGGCACTTGACAAATCGGATTATTATTGTTATTTAAAAAAAATATTATTATTATAAATAAAGGTGCCAGCCTTTACATTAACATCATTGTTATAATTTAATTGTGTTTTATTTAATAAATTTTAACTATACGAATTATCCGTGATCTAAGTGACACTCTTGATTTACAACTTAGCAACAGAACATGGTCCGAATATGTCTGTCCGATTTTGTCTAAGGTGACGAACGGCCGCGACACACACTTAAGATAATCAGGTGCATCTTTTTTCAATGGTTGATCTGCAGTGAATGTATTGTTAAATGGATAGAATGTGTGCATGATTGAAAGAGTCACAACTAGTGGGTATTTACAGTATAGATTTTTCGGCGTTCTGTATTCTAGGAAAGCACAAGTGACCGCTGCGGCGAGCAAGAAGATGAATGGCGAGAAAGCTGTTGTTAAAAAGGCATCTACAGGTATAACGAGAGATGTTTTAGTAAGTTACACACCTTTAATCCATTGTCATACTTGACTAAGATTTTTTGCTGTGCAACTGCAGCCTCGCAAGGTTACACAGTGCGGCTCTTGCTTGTCGTGTGGTGTATGGCTGGCTGGGTGTGTGTTATGTTCATATATTGGGTCCTAATGACTGAAGTTACAGCCGTAGTTGCTATGGTATGTCAATAGGAAACCGTACCCAAGGACCATCTCCAGTGATCTTGAGTCACCCCTAAGCTACATTTAAGATTTCAACGACAAACACTGTCACACAGCCTCTCTGCGACAGCTGAGCTTTTTCTTGTGTATTTGTATCTGTGACGTTGATGACCCCCCTTGCCTCCAGTTGACCACATCTGAGGTGTGATGTTGGTCTGGAGGAAGGGGAATATAAATAAAAACTGTCTCTGTGCTACAGTATTGTGTACTATTACAATGGTGCACAAAGATATGAGCAGTTCTTACAGGTCGGTTTACTGTATCGGGCTTTGATCTTTCTTGGTTTAGCTCTCTGGTCTTCTAAGCGCCTCTGTGTCTTCGGTCTTAATAGTGCTATATAGATACTAAAAAATTTTTTTTGCTTACATCCTTCTCTTTACCTATTAGTAAGCTAAGTCAGGTGCGATTGGCCCTTGACCTGGTTGACTAACCATTGTCCTTCAGTGCTATGACACTGTTGGTTGGGTCATGTGACCCATAAAATCGTCTCTGAAATGACCTATAATGTGTCGAGTGGGATGTTAAACTCTACTATACCATACCATACCTATGACGTTTATGTTGTGATCTATTAATGTGATTGAAGCTTTATATGTATTCATTATCTGTACATTATATTACTGGTTATCTTGCTGTGTTGATTATCTGTTCCTTGTTGATTACTGACTGTGTCTGTTTTTGTCTGTGGAAAGCCATATCACTCTTCTGCAGTTGTAGTACTTACAGTTATAAGCTTACTGATGGAGTAGATTCTGCTGATTATTGGCTCAAAAGTTACTAGGATTGTATTTAGTTTTTCTGGAGCTGCATCAGTCGAAACTTAGCATTGCGATACTATGCAAGCGCGGCCTATGTCGTCATGCAGTGTCTGTCCGTGTGTCTGTCACGTTCGTGGATCATGTCAAAATGAATAAACATATCAAAAAATTTTCACCGTCGAGTAGCCATGCCATTCTAGCTTCCGTGCCAAACGGCATAGCAATATTCCGTCGGGAACCCCCCTAACGGGGGTGTCGAATGCAGTGGGTATGCCGAAATCGCGATTCTGAGCCTATATCTGGCTTGACTGCCTGTGTTAACGCTGCAACAGGTAGGTGTTGTAAACGCGGTCGCCGGTGGACGTCTCGCAAGTTATGACACATCGCTGGTAGTAAGCGGCGGTGTTGATCGCCGGAGAAGACAACAAAATGTTTATGACAAGAAGCCTCAACGTTACGCCAAAGACAACAGAACAGCACATTTAACTGCATGCAGTGACAAATCTGTAGCATACGTATCTTAACAATAAAAGACTACTCAGCGTTTTGTACTGTTGAAACTAACTACTGACAGACACGAAGCATTGCACGGCCTCTTTGCGAGAGCAGAGCTACTTGTCACCAGTTGTTGATAATGAAAGACACTCCTGGGAGGGAAGGTCGACTAGATTGGGCTTTGATCTTGCTTGGGTTAGCTCTCTCTCTTCCAAGCACCTTTGTGTCTGTGGTCTTCGTGGTGCTATATACTTGTAATGTGTTGAGTAACTCGAGTTGGACATTAAATCCCACTATACCATTTGACACTTCATTCATTAAACATCAAAAGAATGATAATTGTTTGTCAGAAGTTATGATAATAAGAAATGAAATTTATTTGTTTACAGTACCTGTGAGCAAGTCTGCAGCGTCAAGCAGTTCTAGTAATGCGTGGAACGTTCATTTGTCTGACAGTGATTCAGATGCAGTGGAGGTTGTTTCTCCTCCAGCTAAAGGTTATTGTTGCTGATTGACTAGTACTTGTCTTGTACACTGTCCCAAAAAAGGTAGTACACCAAACTCATTGCAATAACTTTGTCAGTTCTTAACGGATTTTCAACGTTCTTTCACTGCTAGAAAGAGAAGTAAGTTTCCAACAAAATCCATATAATACATCCCACCATACCTTCAGTATCTTGCCACACTACCTTGCAAAAGTTAGAAGTTTGAATGTGTGGTAATTTCCTCTCCCCAAACATAAACAATCTAAAATTGGGTCATATTTGACAAAACTGAAATGTCTCTTGTCATGTGGCTGAATATTGTCACAATAGTTGCTCGAAGTGTCCGTCTTTTGCCCGCACACATGCACGAAGACGTCCATGCCACTCGTTAATTGCATTGTCAATGATAGTCAGGTCAATGCTATGCCAAACATGCAGAAAACGCTGCTTCATTTCACAACACTTGTTTACATAAAATCATCTGCTATTTACAAAGCATATTTAACACGAATCAGAAATTGAAAGAACAAGTAAATAAGTAAATATTGGGTGTGTTCAAAACTCAATGCATGTTGCATATTCGTTTGCATTTTCTTCCAGATATGCCAAAACTCGGAACTTCTTTCGCAATGTAGTGTGGCAACATAATGAAGGTATTATATGGATTTTGTTGGAAATTTACTTCTCTTTCCAACAGTGAAAGAATTTTTAAAATCTGTTAAGAATTGACAAAATTATCGCCATGAGTTTGGTGTACTACTTTTTTGGGACACAGTGTACAAAGCATTGAAAACGATGTGTATTCAATAAAAATTAAGCAGTGGTTCTTGGTAATATTTGTCAGTCAACATTGGCATGCTATCCTGCTGATATATTTTGTTCATTTTGTGTGGAAATGAAATAAAAAGTTGGTTCAAGGCATGAATAATAAAGTAAATGGTTCTCCGGTTTAATTATGTAATGATGAGCATTTCTTATTTACAAAATAGACAGTGTTCCTCAACTTTTATAAGTGAGTTTAGTGGATCAATGGATCAAAGTTTTTTTGTAAATATTCAGACAACTGACATGTAATACAGCTATTACTGTGCTCTTTTATATATGTTGTGACTGTTTTTGTTATTAGCCAAGAAGACTACAGCCGCAGGTGTAGGTCGAAAAAAAGCGGTGGATTTGGACAGTTCGAGCGATTTTGAGTTCGGTGCGAGCAAACCTAAAAAACAGCTAATGCCTAAAGCTGCACCAAAGGTGAAAGCCACCAAACCAAAGGCCACAAAGGCTCCGAAAAAGATGGCTGTAAGCTCAGACATAGATTCATCAGATGAAGAGTCAAGTGGTAAAAAGAAGGGTGCACTTGCTGCGGTATGCACTGCATGTTTGCTATTGTGTGATATTCAACTATTCGTTTTTTTTAAAAGTTATGGCGTTAGTAATTTTTTCATTATCATGTTGGGGTCACGTGGCCACTAGTTATAATTTTTATTTCATTGTATGTCTGTAGTTTTAAATGATGTGTAAAATAAAACTAGTTTCCAATATCAGTGATGACAAGCATCTCTTAATTTGGACACTGAATTTGTTCAGGTGGCTACACACAGCCATTTATCACATTGCACACACCTTTACTTTACAAGTTATAATATTAATACCACATAAAGATACTGATTAGTTTTATCTTGCTATCGTACAGTTGCAAGATCATTGGCAATGTTTGTAAAGATTTGTTTTTATATTATGTGTGAGTGCATTTCAATGGTAATTTCGTCTGGTATATTATGGTAGTCGGGTGATTCGTCACTGGCAAAAAAACCAGGAAGTCACAGACATTTTCAATATAGGTTCTGTGTAGCAACTATAACCAGCCTTGGCAAGTCTCAGTCATATGGCACTCAGTCACAGTGTGCTCTGTGACTGGAGAAGAGATTCTCAATGGCGGTCTAGATGATAAGTTACTCAATGGCAAGTACTTGTATGTTGTTTTAGTATTTTTGCTAATAGTTGTTTTGCACGTTTATTTCTGCACTTGGTGATATTGCAGCGTGGGAGCAAGAAGAGCAAGCATGATGAGAATGATTTTGATACGGCAGATGTGTCTGACGTACAGCCTCGTGCAAGGTCTGGCCGTGCTGCATCTAAACCAGTCAACTACCACTTTGACACTGACGATGATGACGACGACGACATGTAATTTGTCTACTGACATCTACGTTACAGCATTGTGTTTAACTGTTGCCTAGCTGCTGCACTGTAGGTATATGTTGTGCTAGAGAACTTGACCTTCATTTCAGTCAGTTTCAGCAGATCTGACGGTATTTTAACACGGTATTTTACGTACTGCATATAGTATAAGTGCAAGGATGTGTTTTTATTTCAAATTTACAATACGTCCATACATTGCTAATAATAAATCGTAATTTAATAATTTGCAAAGACATTATCTAATATGATTATTATGTGGCCATCCCAATATAGGGTTGCATTATATATTGCACTAGTCCATCTGTCCTGTCCAGGCTCGAAATTCAGCAATGGAATATTGTAATATGCAAATTTAGTGTGGCTAACCCTTGGTGCCATTTTGATATTGGGAAGTCAAGAATACCAGGCTATACTTGGCAGAGGAAGTAAAGATGCTAATGTGTCATAAAACAAAATTCATACTTTGTAACGTTAACCTCGTATAAAACTGATACACCTTGGAAGGCATGAATTTACAGGGATGGCTGCATATTGTGTCTGCCATTGGGTCCATACGTTTGTTTTACAGATGTTAGTTGCAGAACACTTGCTGATTACTATTTAAGATAATTCTGTTGGAGTTGTGTAAGTTAAGAAAAACACGATTCATCTGAGTCCGACATTTCTATCTGGTTCTGACATGTGGCAAATACCTCTAGGCTAGGAGAAGATTATGATGTCAGCAGGCGATTCACTGTTGCAGTCGTACTTTGTGATCTCTTATAGTGCATTGAGTAACAGTAACTGGGACCTGATCCACTGAAGTTTGGCTCCTGGCAGTCGATTGTTAATGGATGCCGGTTGCGTCACTATCGTGATGGCTGCGTATATTTATGTGAAGGAATGCCCTTCGAACATACATTGTTCGTTTGCACTTAGTTGCATAATAGCAATCATTGTAACAGATAACGTTTGTCGCGATGCTGCATGAGCTGTTGGTTGCATCACTCGACTGTATGATACGACAGTGCACGATAAAGTAGCAATATGGTATCATATCACGTGGTGATGCAGCTGGCAGCCAATCATGATTGACCATCAGGAACTGAACTCCAGTGATTCGGGTCAGTGATCCAGTGATTGGTGGGACCCAATCCACAGTGTTGATCTTTTTACTACGATTAATATAAATCTGTTTATTTCTAGTAACAATTTAACTCGGTTACTAGAGTAGACTTTTTCAGCTGCACTTTTGTGTAAAGTTCCTCATTCATTACCACCCTATTCTCGTGGTGTTTCTTTTGTTGAGACCAAAGCTGAAAGTACCAACTTCAGTCTTAGTCTAAGCGATTGCCGAGACCAAAACTCATGCTCATGAACAAAGTTTGGACTGAGCAATCACAGACTTCACTTTTTGACTGATCTTCGATTTTAGTTCAAATTTAGGACTGGGCCAAAAAGTGAAATGACCCAATAAGGTATAAGATGAAATAATGCCTGTATCTAACATAAGTATACATTCTATAGTAATTGTTTATATAACATGGGAAAAGCAGTTCAGTAGGGAATAAATAGATATTGCCATTCCAGGCAAAGCTTTCACGTGTATTTCTATTAAAGTACGGTTGTGTGCATTTAACCAGCTTTTTGTGGTTCAGATAGACTATTCGGCAAAACTACAAGCATAAATTACAATAGTTTTGATACCTTTATAATATAACATTATGGAGGTAGACATGACCAAATGTTGATCTGTCCATTATAGTCACAAAAAACTTAAATTAATATAGTTTTATTTAACTGCTACTGCAGTGTGATGTAACATATATAACACAATGGCCAATTCACTGTACATTAGTTATTTTCTATGGGACAGAAAATATTTAACACAATTTACTCTATAGAAATTAAACTAAGTCGTCACGATACCCACAGTCTGTAGCGGGAAGGATTTGTGGAAGAGGTACATTTTCAACCTTATGGTGAAAGAATGATGAGAGTGATGTGTTACAGTGGAGCTTGGACGAAAATAGAGTGGAGTGACAGCTGTTTAGCATTACCAACCATTTTGCAATGACAACAATAGTATTAACTAAATATTTTTCAAGAAGTAACTACTAACTGTAGTTAAGTACTTATACAAATCCGAACAATAACTATAGCTGTCAATTATAATATGTAACCAGCTACACACTGCTGTACAGTACTAGAACTGCTACCATTGAATCATGATAGTCAATGTTAGGCACAAGACAGTCATCTGGTCGTCTTCATGCAGCTTCATAAGTTTACAATAAATTAACATGTGACCTTGAACTTTCAATATTCTGCTTTAGAATGTAGATTGCTTATAGTGCTCTACAGCTACTTACATGTGCCAAGTTTGAAGTTCCAGGGTCCCTTTCATATGGAAGTCGTGATACATTTCCTGTCTGAGGATTAAGCAGTCTATGATCCTGACCTTTGAATTTTTTTGTCCAAAAATTGCACTGTATGACTTACATACGTCAGAAAATAGTCCTACCAAATTTGAACTTTCTGTAAGTTTCCTTTTTTAAGTTAAAAGCCAGTTTGTGTTTAAGCATGGTGTGGTCTCGTTCCCCTGACTTAAAAACAGCACTGCCAGTTACCATGCCACCAGTAACATTTCCATGAAATTTGAACTTTCTAAAATCTGTTCTTGAACTACGAGTCCAAATCGCACACAGGGCATGCGGAAAAAATGCCGGTTTTTCACTGTAGAGCCACCACCTGGCGAATGAAAATAACGTAATTAAGTATGAAGTGCAATTAAAAAACGGTGTTTCTTAAGAAACCAGCACAATGATGTTTGTTAGTGTTGGCACTGTACTAGTTTACTGTCAGTGACACAGCAGTTAAGAATGTTGTAGGCCTATTCATTACAGAATGCATGATACTAGTACTAGCAAAATATCACAATTTCTGGTACGTTCACAGTGCACAATGCTGACAATGTCTTCCTATTCACTCTCACTTATCCCGACCAAACTGACATATCCTTTGCAGATGAAATAGACAAGTTTAGAAACACTGAACAATGGACTACTGTAAGCACCAACTGAAACAGATTTAGAATAAACATCTCAGAAACAAAGGAAACAGTATTGCACAGACCAAACCTCACAAACAAGTTGTCCCGGCACCACTACTGGTCACCAAACAGTACCGAATGTACGTTACTCGATATGGTCATCTCATCGCTATGTTTTAAAGAGATATTATAATTTCCATCTGTCATACTTGCAGTCAGCAACCAAAATAAATATGTTACCGGGTTGTATGAGGAAGCTGTGGCTAACAGTACAGACTACTCTGTCACATCTTGTATGCCTTGCTAGCTTTGTATGGTCAATTGTTACAGCCCGACATTTATTGGTCGCCTCAATCTATTATTTTGCAGCCACAGTGCAGGCAGCATAGCCTACCATCAAATTAACACTGTGAACCTGTTTATATAAACAGATGGCAGAAAAAGTAAGCAACTCCTGACACACAATGACACTCGGCCACATCTGCAAATTGTATAGGCCTATTACACTGTTCCAGGAATTAATTGTTACTCATTTGTCACTTGTAATAAAATTTTTTCAACCCGCAATCCACGGATTCGACTGCGCCAACCCCAGGATTATTGGATTGGAGAATTTGGCTGGGATCCCAGGATGCAGGATCCTGAGATTGAAATCCCTAGTCACAGACAAACTTTGTCAGGGCTTTCTATAGATCGGGTGCAATGCATAATGTGGGCTCCTAGAGGGAGAGCCACAGAATAAATACAGTGTGCAAAGATATTTATCAACCTGTAATTCCATTTCACACAAATAAGTGGTCAAATCAATAATAAAGTTAAAGTGCATGCCAACTCCATTATACCGACTCCAATATTCCTGTTTATACACAAATTAACACATACCGGTATGCAATCATTCATTCAGGTAACTAACTGCTGGAAATTCACCTGGGGCCCAATTCTCAAAATTTCCTAAGATTTTCTCAAGTTTTTCCTAAGTCAGGGAGTTAGGAATTCCTAAGAAATACTTAAGAAAATTTTAAAGTCAATTTTTATAACATTTTAAATTTTTCTTAACTTTTTCCTAACTTTTCATGTGATAGTGTGTTAGGTTCCTAAGTATTTTCAAAATTAAGTTTTTCCTAAGAACTTATGAGAATCAGGAATTGTCCTAAGGTTTTCCTAAGTTTGTCTTAGGAAAATCTTAAGCCTAAGTCTGACTTAGGAACTTTTGAGAATCGGGCCCCTGGTTTTTTACATTTAATAACAATAATATAATAATAATAATAACGGATGTATACCGCCTTTAGGTCCGAAGAATACATAGGCGCCTGAATACTACTGTACCAACATTAGTTTTCTGCATTACGCACAACACCAAAATGCAAAAGTTCTCTCAAACAGTGAATAACTTGTTAAGACAAAACTTTATACACAAAAACACATATCAGTAACCGCTGACACGACATCGTAAAATTAATACATATGGACACATAAGAACTTAAACAGAGATAAGCATACAGTTCTATTTTATACACGAAAAACTACAAAGACGATATTAGTTTGTGCAAGTCTGCAATCAGAATGACTTAAAACACTGAGACAATAAGTGTTTAAAAGTTGAATGGCTACCACGGAGAGTACAGCAGGATTGCAGCATATGCAGCCCACATACCAACCACCCACTGAACGCCGCGGAATGACCTGCTACCGTCAACGAGATGCCGTGCACCAAATTTAAGCGTTTCATCCAGCAGAATGACTGGGAATGATATCTTGAGCACAACAAGCCATTCGGCAACATTCAACGGAGTAATCTGGAATACCACCTGTGTAGCACATAAACAACAAACAATAGTATTTTATAAAAACTCTATTTTTGCTGTGCCTTATTTTGACATTTATCGGTGCCAATTAAACGCCAAAGATGCCACAGCCTAGTTTATCAAGAATGACTTCAGATGGTTGGCAAAGACATTTTCAGTCAGTAATGAGTAGCTAGTAAACCAGAAGATGCAACCACAGATATACTGGACACTGCATCATTGGCATAATTGGCTTCTTCACCGTATACTTCGGGACCCTCCCATTGGCCGATCCAGGTGAATGTAATGGGTGGCTGACAAGGCATGGTGGCACAATTTGTGTGGTAAATTTTATTGCCATGTGCTCAGCTATTTAAGAGACATTACTTATCTAATTTTTAAGTATGCATGCAAAATGCAATCCTAATGAACTCAAGTCAACCTCCTGGTACGCCTTTGGAGACGAAGGATTGAAAATTGCTCCTATGCTGCCGCTTGTCACAGGCAACATTTCCCTTGATATTATATGCAGCTATCTTGAATCGTTTAAAACTTACAAAGCTTTAAAGTTGACTATACTCGAAAAATAGCCAAAAATGCAACATATTTGGCTATACAGAGTGTGTTCTTTGTGGGTAACTGCTCCAAACCCTTGCATTATTGTAAAGCTCCTGTCATGCTAATGTTAAGTCCTAATTGACATGACCATTTTCGCGATAACTGTGGTCAAATGGCTTTCTGAGGTTCAAATTATGCCCCACTCTTTCTAAGTCTGGCATTTGGAGGCCCCAGAGGGTATCACCCCAAATGCGAGTGGGAGATGTTGACTGACACAAAATTTTGTGCTGATCAGTTGCTTCACTGCTGACAAATCCTTAACCGGACAGGCTAATACACAAAAACAAACACCAAACTACATACCCTATCCATACTAATGCATGGTGGGCATCTGTAAGACTGGTACACCCTGTTGCACCAAAGTTTCTTCATCAGTTAACTGACCTCCAATCATAGGTTAAATCATTTTGCATTGCACCAAGTTAATCAGGCCTTCACTAAACTTTGGTTTGTTAACCTCGAGGTAAATAGCTGATCCACATTTTGTCACATCACTGATATTCGCTATTGGCAATACGTGACATGTAATCACAAAAACATAAATATCTCTCTGACAGGCATTGAAACGGCAGGTGATAGTGACAGCAGGACAGCAGATGGACAGCTAATGGGCAGAGCAATATGTTAACGCTGGGCTATTTGGCCCACCATGTCACAGCTGCCACATGAGATATACAATTCCTGCTTGTGTATGTAATATTGTTTAAACGCATTTTAGCATCTCACAATGGAGCTTAACTGGAGACGGCTGGCTAGCTAAACTTAACTGAGGTTTAATGCAAGTTATGTATGTAACTGGCAACAGTGCAACGTAATTTACTTAAACTTTGCACCTAGGTTATCATTAACCACACTCAATGCAACTGAGCCTTAGTAACTCGTAGCATTACAGCACCTTACAAATTGTTGTATTATTATAAAGAACAGTCTTCCACCTGACATTAGATCCGCACAAACTCTGCCTGTTTTCTGTAACCGTTTAAAAACTTATCTTTTCTCCAAATGTTTTCCCACATAACTGTACTCCCACATCACTCCTTTAATCTCATAT
>Ga0209339_1000334_pt1 | contig 17423 bp, 11 predicted proteins | sample OlaalgELextract3_FD_187376 | JGI IMG/M metagenome (GOLD analysis project Ga0209339, IMG submission 187376) | Olavius algarvensis symbiont microbial communities from Tuscany, Italy - Type A ELBA extract 3 (SPAdes) (version 2) | ecosystem: Host-associated > Annelida > Digestive system >... | reverse complement strand
GCATTTATAAAAACTGAATCATCGATGCAGACCATGATATTTATGGAATAAATCTAGATTATGTTTTTTTACATTGTAAATTGTTTTCAAGATGTTATGTCTGCGATTTTTCTCGAACTGTCTCTTCCTACCACTGACTGACAGTTCATTGTCAAAATACTTTTTTGACCTGGTGCATTGCAAACTGCACTGAGACTACACATTGGTAAGTAATTAAGTCAGGCTAAACTACTGTGTGCCTGAAAGTCAGCTTAACTGGCTTAATCTGCTACACACTCCCAACTTTCTCACGCGTAAGAACACTCTGACTTGGCAATATAGGTATAGTTCTATTAGTTAAAGTAGTAGTTTTGCTGGAGGTTTCATAGCTATGGACTTTTGTTTGATATAAACACAGATATGATGATGATGAATACTGTGCTTTCGTAGCATGTATTAGTAGTATTCGATAAATGGCGTAATTTTTTGGAAATTCGTGTCATGAAACAGTCATTTACAGCTAGAAACAAAAAAATGGTCTCACTTATGCAGTGTCGATTTTTGTTGTGGACGTCATAATGGCTTTGACCCCTCCCCTCCCCCTGTCCATATGCGTCCACTTCTGGCTCAACCCCTATCTCCCCATCTGTGTGGACGTCATAAATGGATGGTCCCTTAAGGCACTACAGAAAAAGCACACATACCATTTGGATGAAACATTTTCGACACAAATCGTACTACTGGTGGCTTGTTTGGGTATTCTTCAGAAAACTCCATTGTTAGTTTGAATGTGCCGTCTTCAAACGGTGTTTCATGTGGACTGTAAAACCCAACAACGACACACAGCAAACAATTTTACAAGCCAGCACCACTTCTGAAATTTCACTGAACTTCTGTGCATATGGACACGTCAACTTTTTAAGATGAGAATTTATAACGTGTAAGGACAACAACTGTTGTTACTTAGTAACAACTGGAGTGATAACAGCAACAAAGCCATTTGAATGTTGCAAAGGCACCTTATGAAAGTCAGACTGCTACTTGTGCAGATACCTCTAGATAGACACATAGGCAGTGTAATGAAAGAAAAAAACACGTTCACAGGACAGTTATACATGCCCTCAAACACGACTACAACAATACAAGTTAATATACTGGTACACAATACTTATCTAACTTAGGACTAACACATGTCTGAACATATTGACATTATCAGCTTCAACAACAGTACATGGTTATGCATTCCACATATCACAAAAAGAAACACTTGTATCCATTTACTTCAGAACATACACGGTGACGCAAATTACCAGACCCCCTAGCAAACGGCATAATTTAGTTAATATACGGTTTATGCATCTGAAAATTTCAGACAATATAGCCGAGGAAATGCTGAGTCTGCAAATCAGAAAATAATTTTGTCTCTTAGTTAAATGTTCTTTGCTGGCAGCAGTTTAAACAGACATCAGCAGAAGCGCTGGTTAATTGCTATAGGCCAACGCCCTACCATTACGTCACACCGAAGGTAGGTCATTTACCCCCGGTCAAGTGTCCCCCGTCACTTGCCCCCAGTCAAACGCCCCCCCTCGGTCACTTGCCCCCTTGGTTAAAGCCAACACTAAACTGCCAATAGGCTACTAGCCACATATCGTTATCTCCCAGTAATCTCCACTTCTGTAGCCCGCTGCGAGATACGGATATGCAGCTAGTATTGGCAGTTTAGTGTGGACCTTAACCAAGGGGGCAAGTGAACGGGAGGAGGCGTTTGACTGGGGGCAGGCTGCAGGTGACGGGGAACACTTGACCGGAGGTAAATGACCTACCTTCGGCATGGCATAATAGTACGGCATTGGACTATAGCGATCGAGCAGCACTTCTACTGATGTCTATTTAAACTGCTGTTAGCAAAGAACATTTAACAAAAAGACAAATTATTTTCAGATTTGCAAACTCAGCATTCCCTCAGCTATATTGTCTGAAATTTTCATGTACATAAACTGTATGTTGACTAAGCTATGCTGTTTAAAGCTAGGGGGTCCAGTAATTATGCCTCACCATGTATATATAAACAATCTGAACCTATGTCCTCTGATTGTAGAAAAAAATCAGCAAACATAAAAAACTAATCATTGATATGTATAGTAACTTATTTAGGAATTATTATATAACACAACAGGAGATCACTTTTAAGCCTTCCGATATGCAAGGACTCTAAACCAAGGTATTCTAACCAATCATCATATTTTGAGTCACACATTTTATAAAGAGGCTGTCAGAACAGATCATCAAAGTCAACTCAAGAGTTACAGTTACACATTGAGTACACATATAGTGTGTCCCTAACAAGAACGACAATGCCTTCCAGAATCTCAGTGCATAGTTCTTGCATGTTTGTTGCAGATCGACAAAAATGAAAATGCCTTTGAGATTTGTTGGAACGTGATAAAATTACAGTTCAGTCTGAACAGATGCACGGACTCCATGCTCACAATGCATTGTTTATTGTCCTATTTTGCAGTGGTCTAGTGTTGTCGACGACACTTATGTTATGACATAAGTGTCGTCGACAACACTAGACCACTGCAAAATAGGACAATAAACAATGTCTAGCAACTTGACAGATGTGTTGCCCAAAATTTCATCATCTAAGATCACAAATTTTGTCCAAAATGTTGTCAAATTTTTAGTTTTAATCCATAGTTTTCCAACTTACCAACACTACTCAGTTTACAGACTAGTAAAAGTTATTGTTATTATGACCGTCATTAATGTTTATAATTTGCTTATTTTCTCATGCCTAATCGCAATTATTGTAATTTTTAATCGTCGTTTAATCGCAATCAAAAAAATTAATCATTCTGCAGCCCTTGTTTTATTTGCCGGTCATACATTGTGGCAGATTAATGTACTGCCAAGTCAATGACAATGAAAGAGCAAACATACGGTACCCAAAGATAACTGCATTCCACAACATGATGTTGTTTTCTGTCGGAGCACCACTAACACCTGCTGGTGGATCTTCTTGCAATCTGCACAGAACAGTTCACGTGACCGTCAGCAGCTGCCAGCTGTACTGACTAGGCTTCAAAAGTATTCCTGTAAATACTTCAAGATGGATGTAAGATAGAAGACACCATGCATGTATAACAACATAGAAAATGTCACACAACAGCATGTCACAAAGGACACATCAGTGCATCAGACGCCACTAGCCCAGTACACTGTCTAAAAAACGCGCCGACTTTGACCAGCTGTAGTTTCGACAACGATGGACTAATTCTGATGATCTTTGGTAAACACCATCAGCACACTTTTTAAAATGATATGCATGCCAAACAGTCCGGTTGACTACAGAATGTGTGGACTGATGCAGGAACGTGTGTACTGTGTACAAACGTCTGTCTGCAACACCAGCCGCTTTCACCAGCGACTTGAAGCAGCACCTCATTGACACATGGGCAAGCATATCACAAAACGTCATCGACAAAGCAGTTGGTAAATGGAGAAAGTGTTTACATGCAAGCATGAAGGCAAAATGACATCACTTTGAACATCTGCTGAACTAAAACTGGCTCTTTTCAGAGCCAAAACACTACACAACCGGCTCTTTTCAGAGGCACCAACAGTCTACCCAGGAAAACACATTGTTTTGCGTCATTTCCATCACAGCTATTTAAAAGCAAATAAAGTAAGTAAAGGTAAAGGAATAAGGAAAGTTGAATATGCATATCATTTTTTGAAAGTGTGCTGATGCTGTTTACCGAAAATTATCAAAATCAGTCCATGTTTGTAACTACAGTTTGCCAAATTTGGCGCGTTTTTTGAGACACAGTGATGGCCGGCTGTCTGTGCTCATCGCAAATACAAATACATACAACAGAGCACACAGAAAATTACAGTGAGCAACAATCAGACTTGTGTGCTTAGTCCAGCGATGTTGGACTATTTTTAGGCCAAGCAGGTGACATAATTAATTGAGGGGCCACTTAGTGATGCTTTTACTGCTGCTGCGAGACTACCTCGGTGGCTAAACTCAAGGTTTGCTCAACATCACTGCACATCACTGTATATACGCCACCTGTATTAGCTGCCACCATTAATTTGTATAGTTTTGAGAACTCCAGATAGATACATACAATCAGTGACGGAAATGTTGGGGAGGTGGGGGTGTTGCACTGCACACAGTTGTAACTGCCCCTTCCCACGTTTGCCGGATATGCATTTTGCTGAAGCACTTGTTAATTATCCTTTTACGGTGTTTCAAAGTATTTTGTTCTAGGCGGCAAAAACTATTTTTGACGGGATGGTTTTTACCACTGGGCCTATAAAAACTTTTTTCTACCTAGTGGATAGCATCCCAGCAGCCAGTACCAAAAGAATCCACTGCTACAATACCGGTTAAACAAACTCCCTCCAGCTGATTCCCAAATATCTGCACTGCAACTATTTTAGCACTGTACTGAATTACGCCTTCACTGTGCGCACTTCCAGTCCACTACAGGGTAACACTGCAATGTTTTTGGGCATGCTCTAAGCACTAACCTTTTGTGTATTTTTTACCCCTGCAAGTAATTGCCAGTTACATTGCTAGGACTGAAATACCAGAAATTTAAAAGCATAGTGAAAGGTGCAGTGTGTCACAATGTAGCTGTCAGATACATGCTCAGTTAGGACCGTACGCTGTCTTACAGAGTATACTTGACGAAGACTGCAGGCAAGCTGAAGAACCGAAACAACTTGTTGATGAAACTAGCCGGTTCCACCTGGGGCGCCAGTGCCAACACTCTACGGTCATCTGCTCTGGCGCTTTTCTATTCAGCAGCAGAGTACTGCGCCCCAGTCTGGTCACGCTCTGCTCACACAAGTCAGATCGATGTGCAGTTGAACTCTACCATGCGTCTCATCTCTGGTACCCTCCGTTCTACACCTCTCCCATGGCTTCCAGTGCTCTCCAACATTGAACCACCAGCCCTATGAAGAAAGGCTGCCACTGACAAGCTGGTGGAGAAAATCGTCAAACATGACAGTTGTGAAGATGAGTCGTATGGCCGTTTTCATCACTTATTGCAAGCGCTGTGCAAGCTGTAATCGAATGCCAGCCAACACTGCATTGCAGTAGTCCAGCCACAGTAGCACCAGACACGACACCAGTGACTGGAAGACGGTCCTTGGTACCGAGCGACGGAACAATATCGTGGCTGACTGGCTGTTCAATGTTGTCACCAGTAGCAGCTGAATGTCTTCGAAAATGCTTGTTTCATGATCTAGGTCATATGACTGCGTAAAGCTGAAGACCGCATAAAGCTCAAAGAAACGAAAAAGAGCGAGAGAAACATGCACATTCCTGCAATACGTAAACGATATCACAGAACAGCACTGCGATAATTTGCCTAGTGAGCAAAAAAAATATAGGAAATACAAGACATTTTCTAAAAAAATACAGGAATTTGCAGGACAATCAAAAAATACAGGAAATACAGGACGCACTATATGCACTGGATAAAGTGAGATACTGGTAGAAAATCGCGATTATTTCACATACCCCTTGTATTCGACGCCGACAGACCAGGGGTTAAAGTAGGACGGAACGCACCGGAACGCAGTTCCGGGGCCCCGCAATTCGGCCAAAAGCGTTCCGGGGCCCAAACGAGCGATTATCTTGGCCGGAACGCACGTTCCATGGCCGGCCCACAAAAACGTCCTTATCATGCAGCTTTGCGGCATACCTGCTTCCATAAGTCGTGTGTCTATATCCGTTTTGTAGGTGCTATCATGCGATGATGTGATGTTTTGAACATTGTGGATTATAGCAATAAGAGGTTCACACATTTACTCTCCGTGCTGTGTTTTCCTTTTGTCTTTTTATCACACGCTGAAAACAAGGTATCGACAGCGATTTAGAAGGGTCCGCCGAAAAGTAGGGGGCCCAGAAAATCTTGTGAGGGGCCCAGGGAGTATCATAGTTCCACCTCCTTTTAATTTCTACTTTAACCCCTGCTATCGTTTAATATTGAAATAATATGAATACTGGAAAGAGTGATGTTAATGTGAAGTGTTGTACCGGTAGGATTGTATCGTCCTCTTTGCATCAGGTCTGAGTTGCAGTTAAGTCTTTTACCATAAGTCTGCGACTGCAAGTTTTAACCCTTCAACGGGCACATTAAAACCGCAGAGCAACGGAGCATTATGCAGCAATATCGTTATTGGTACACTGGCCGTTGATGGGTGCGCTGTTATATTTGGTACAGCGAGGAGGGGCCTGGGCGGGCTGCGCCCCGCCGAGTCCCCTCCTCGCTGTACCAAATGTAACAGCCCACCCATCAACGACCAGTGTGCCAACTTCATATTATTCGATGTAGCACTATAACTGCCAGTGCCCATTAAAGGGTTAATGTGCACTCCAACAGTCGTGTACATTTCCGGTGCAGATTAGCATACATCTCGAGGTACTATACCTACTACATTCTGTCTCTTATCAAGCTGCCGTCAGCTGTAACTTGAACAAGCAGTGTACAATTTTACTATCTTTAGCAGAAATGTTACTTTTACATTAGGCAACCGAAAGCTTTGTATTTTCCACCTCACCTAAATAATGTTTGTCTACCTAGCAGAACAGACAAACATCGTAATTGCATCTATTCACTCAATTGCTGTATTACTGCTTTGCCAATAAAAAACATACGAAAACACACAGCACGTGCTTAAGTTGACAGCTTCCTTCACTTGCTGTCTACAGCAGATGTTCGACGTGTCGCTCATTTGCACGAACGCCCGCAGACGCTTTCTCCACTCGTTGGCAGTGTCGACAATGCTCTGCCACAGACCACTCTGGACTTCAACCAGTCACTGCTGGATTTCGTCGATATCGTTGTGCGAACCTCCTAGGAGGCCGCATTATACGTCAGTCCTCGTCCGTCTGTCCGTCTGTCCGTCCGTCTGTATCACGTAAGAGACAGCAACAATACAATAGTGTTTTTGGTCGTATTGTCATGGATGAACGCAATCTTGAAGGGCTGCATATCGTGTCGACCATTGGGACCGTACTTATTTTTTGTCAATTATTATAACCATGCAATAAATCTCCGCCGAGCATTATGCCCGTTTCTTGCATGCAGCCACGCAGGTACACATTGCCCGCAGACAAATAGGCATTCCCTATACCATTTCTCGCTACACTACCGGGTGGGCTATAAAAGGGGAACACATGGTTTGATTATATCTTTAAAACTCCCCGGTGGATATCAACATTGAGAACTCGATCAAAGGAACAAAATAACCCAGTCAGAAAATAATCAATGAAATACTATTAACGCGCAATATCTGTGACGTAGACATATAGCATGTGAGATGCGTGACAACAGCTTGTCGCTGAACCCCACTGAAGCGGAAACTGAAAACGCATCTTTGTTTGGACAGCGTGAGTGACGAACACCATCCGGCGCCGCTGTGACGTTCTAGTGATTAGCGTCGTCTACAAGTAACTGGACTCACCGAGTACTTAACGTTGTGGCTTCTTGTCATAAACACTTCGTTGTCGTCTCCCGTAAACAATAAACACGATACCGCTTACCAGCGACGAGTGTCACCAACTTGCCACGGTCCGGCACAGCTGTGTGTATAACACTTGGCGGTCGAACCGTTGACAGCACGCGATGAAGCCAGATATTGGTCTAAAACCGCGATTTTTGCATACCCCACTGGTATTCGATGCCCTCGTTGGGGGGAGTCCCCGTCAGAATATTGCCCTAAGGTTTGGTGTGAAAAAACTAGAATGGTGTGACTACCCGACGGTGAAAAAAAAATTTGAAGATACGTTTATTCGTTTCGACAGAATACACGAGCGTGACAGACAGACACCGCATAGGCCGCGCATATGCATAGCATCGCGCGGCAATTACTAAATGTACTTGCAGTCGTCATACGTTAAACGAGTCGGCCGCAGTCGATCATTTAAAACTCCACGAATGAGAAATAACGAGAAATGACTGAAGTTTCAACCACGAGTTGATCCGGTCATGTCTCTGCTTCACGATGAATCACAATTACTGGAGACGTTGTCATCGGTGCGTCCTCGTCCTCCCTGTCTCGTTTCCTGCTCTCAGTTTTCATTTCTCCCTCGCCGTCCACACGGAGAGTGTTCTCGACATTAGATCTACATGCTCGTCCAGAACGCGAGACGCTATGGCATATACGACAATGCCCCGAATAAGTGATTATTTATCTGTTAAGTCGGCGTCGTGGAAAAGTGGAAACGCTTATAAATTCACTGCAGGTTAAGCATTTTTATTCTACTGTTTGCACGTTCTTTAGTCTTCGGCCGATGAGTCGGTACCGCTAGTTCATCAAGCTGAACTTCAAACCGTATATATACTACTTCAAAGATGTATGCGTGCCGATGTTGGATATTGCTGCTCGGAGCTCTCTCCGTTCGGCTGAGCGTGATGACTTAGTGGTGAGCGTGGTTCACCGCGTCCCTGGAACAAGAACGACGAAGCTCAGTCGACGGAGTTTCACGGTGGCTGCTCCGGTCGTCTGGAATTCACTACCGGCTCACTTACGATCACCACTGATAAGTCGAGGACAGTTTCGGGTTGGGATTAAAACCCACCTGTTCAAGCAAGCCTACAGCCTCTGAGAACATTTTGTTTTAAGAGTGTAACGAACTGAACTGAACGCTCCACTATATACCACATGCGCAGCGATAGCGTAGCAAGGTGGGTTGTTTTCAATAGCGTCTGTTTGTGTGTTTGTGGGTTTGTGGGTTTGTTTGTTTGTTTGTTTGTCAACGCGATAACTTCTGAACCGTTTGAGATATCACCACGAATTTTTTATAGGAGCAACATACAGTCAACAGCTCGGATGAGTTCGAAAATGGCTGCATTCCATTGCACTGCGGCAAGTGGGTGGATATTCGACGTCTGTTACGTTCTAATACTAAGTATCTCATAATCACTAACTAGTACACCAGAACTGCACAGTGCAAAAGTGCATAATAAAATACAGACGACGACAAGACAATAAAACTGGTGTTGCCTGGCACAGCAAACCTCGCCCATCGCAGAACGTGCAGTGCTTGTTTAACATTCATTCGCCAGATGGCAGAACTGTCTTGCACTGAATGGCTCAATACAATAGTTTTGAGGTGCAGTGTGATCTGAATTTTGGCCAATTTTGACCCGGTATTTAATGGCTTTGTCCCAGAACCACTGTCTGTTAATTCTCAAAGTTCATCACGATAGATGTAACCGTTTCTCGTCGTAATATTGCAAATAAATACAGAAAGAAACGCACACAACCGAGAACAACACCTTGCTGGCCGTCTCAACGGGGCGATGTAATAAAATCAAAGGACAACCCGCTGTGTCCATTACAGCCGTGCCACGAACAGGATCCGGCGTTTCCCCTGGACATATTCCGGACATATCCCCCGGACATTGCCCCCTCCCGGACAATTCTCCCTCCCTTTTACATGATGTAGGACATCCCTCTTCTGCCACCACCATCCGCCAATCTACAACATTGATAGTGGCAGATCGGCTAGGATCAGGAGTAGGGGTTAGTGCCAGTTTTCAAAAAAATCCCTGTCTCGTGGGTCGGTTATAGGGTCAAGATCATGTTACAGGTCGGTAAGGGTCAAGAGTAGGGGTTAGCGCCACTTTTTAAAATTTTTCTTTCGCTTTAGCAGCCCGGGAAAATACACCGTGTTCACATAAAGAGGTGCCACTGATTTTTCCACAATAACTTTTACAAATATGCACGGATTTTTAAAAATGATTTTTGGTATACAACTTTGCAAATGAATACTAATCATACTGGTAAATTTACTATACTACGTTGCGTGCCGTGTACATCCCTTGCCTGGTAACGTAATGTTGACGTCACTGAAATCATGCCGTTCACCGTGCACGTGACACTCACTATCACCATGCTGCAGAGAGAGACGCCAAGAGTTTATCCCTCCAGAGATGTGGACGTCCAATTTGTCAGATTTGAGTCCGGTGGACTATCTGGCGTATGCGAGAGGGTCTACCGTTCGCAGATCCATGACGTGAAGTATTTGAAAGAACGTCTACTAAGGGAGTGGAGGCTGCTGGACCACACCATCATCGCGGCAGCGATTGCGAAATGGCGTAGTCGTTTGAATGCTAACGGTGTTGGCCCTGCCTACTTCAAAGCAGCATCCACTCGCTCATCTAGTTCGCGTGAATGGTGGACATTTTGAACATAAATTTTGAACCTCTGACTTTCTGCTGTGTTTTGTTTGTTTCATCGATACTGGTTTCCGGTAATGTGATCGATATAAACATGTGCAAGGTGCCATTATTGTGTGAAATGTGTTACTTTTGAGTCTGAGACTTTCACACGGTATGGTAGCAACATAACGAACGCGTGGCAGGAAATTCTTATGCCAATGACTTTGGCATTCTCTTGTGAAGTTGTGCACGAAAAGTTATGAAAATCTGTCAATATTCGTAAAAGTTACGGCGAAAAAATCAGTGGCATCTTTTTATGTGGACACGGTGTAAGTGGAGATGAAAATTGTTCGGGTGAGGAAGATGTCCGGAGGGGGAATATATCCGAGGGGGAATGTCTAGGAGGAAATGTCCTACACTGGTGGGAACCGTATCGTCTCACTGCCCCGTGACATCTCACTTGGTACGAGTGCCGTTTCTAATGCCAGCGATGCAGCTAGCGTGTGTTGCGTCGAATGCTCAGCCGACGTGCCACCGCGAGCACAGTTGACATCAGCCGACGACGACGGTGGCACTTGGGCGTCGGAGGTCGAAAGACCGTCAGATCTAGACTGGATCTGACGGATGACGCGACCGAAGACAGCATTCGGACAACAGCAGCTGGTCTAGTTACTGCTAAAACGGTCTTGCTGTCCGAAGCAACATGCGATCAGACGATACTTGAAAATCCGGCGTCATGGTAGAAATTCACACGTAAAACGACAAACAAGCTATTGCCAAGACAGCTTGCGTTACGATGAGATCAGTGATCAATCAGTCAATCAATCAATCAATCAACGGTTCATTGAGTATTGCAGCATTAAATGCTGGATTACACAAGCACAGTAAAATGATAAAACATAATACGAGATGATATAAAACACATTTATAGGCCTACATATAAAAGATGTCTGCTTCACATTGCAAATCTTTATTCACCAATAAAATGGTAGATGATTAAAAAGAAAAGAAAAATAACAAAAACAAACTTAACTAATAAGCATTTACACGCAAAACTTATCTAAAAATACTTTCCGACGACGAGCAAACTGAACACTCGGCAGTTCAAAATGAAACGGTTGCAAGTGTCAAAATGTAGACTAAATAAAATAAATGACCGTATAACGTAATAATGTTAGAGTTTATTTACCGAGTACTTACTGGGAATAACTATGTGTAATTATCGCGACAATAAGGTATAAACCCGTAACCCCAAATATGGCTTACGTAAATTTAATAAACTGATAATAAATTGATTTTAATTTACTAATAGAGTTGTCAATAAGTAGAATTCTTTACTCAGTTACGTCGTTTCAGCTCACATGCAAAAACTTTTTGAATAGCAGACTTGATAAATAACCTCTGAAACCAATAATAACATCTAATGCTTTCTCTGATGTCACCGCGACTGTCGTACTGGTGCGCCCCAAGGATCCGTTCTGGGCCCGATCTTGTTTTGCTTTTACATCTCGCCTATCGCTGACCTTGTTTTACACAGAGCCATAGATTAGAAAGAGTTGTGCCAATTGGGCCAATCACTATGTTCCAGTTGCTGATTGGTCTAATTCAATCACGTGACACGCGTGGATGCCATGTTTTGTCCAGTGAGACTACAGAGGTAGACGGTTACGAGAATGGCTCTGGTCTTACAGTGTGTCATTGCAACAGTTTGCCGACAACACACAATTATATTGTAAGGGACGCCGACCCCCGAAATTGCCCCCTGTTAATATACTTCCATATTGCCTACTTCCATAGATCCCCACGTTGCGATAAATCAACACTAATGTTGATGCGGATCACTTATTCCCGCATTAGCATGACCTACGCAACGAGATCCCACCTAAACACTACTAAATTCTACAAAATCGTTCACTTACCTATTCCTTCCTTAGCCACTTTCGCGCTTTGCGAAAGTCTAATTACTTCTATACACGCGTACGATCTTTTGTTTACATGTTACGCAACGTCCAACACTTTCCACTAATCGATGGCGCCGCGCCGCGATACCTTGCTGCTAGCCTCGCCGCTAGCACGGCCAATGTACGCCTATTGATAGCACGGCCACTATACACTACTATATGCATAGCATATGTTGTCAATAGCTGGTCTTTGTATATCTATATGTATACGGCCATCTACATGCCCAAGCATATTGGAACTAGCAACGGTCGTCAAGGCCGATCTTAACGTGCAAATTGGCCGAATGTCCAATTTTCGATATCTCGTGTCGTTCCACATTTCCCTTTTTAGTTCCACCTCCTTGGCAGTCCCGATTTATTATTTTCATCTCCCCCGAGGATCGCTTAATGTCGGACATTTTCGAAGTTGTTTCTCTCTTATATGGAAACCGGAAGTCACGTGACCGACATCAATGGACAGCTCTCGTCAGCCTGGTTTCAGAGAGGTGCTACATGCCTAGGTACAGCCTTAAATGTAAATGTAAATATCAATTTATATAGCGCATCGTCGCAAAAAGCGCCTCTAATGCGCTCAAGCCTTGGCCAGCACATGCATATTTATGGGCTCGGGCGAGCCTCTTCCCGCCCCCCCCCTCCCGCTTGTTACGTTATAGCCTCAAGCGTTGCGACGTCCCGGTGTCCCGTTGTCGACACCGTGGTCCTCGATCATCGTTGACGGACATCGTTGTTGTTCGTTGACGTCGCACGTCGTCGCTGACAGGCATCATCGTCGTCTGTCAGCATTGTTCGTCGACGCCGTCGGTCACTGCCTTGACCGACTGCTGTAATCGTCGGCCGGTGCCGCGGCAAAGACTTGATTTGGTCGACGTCGCTTGCCAGGTTTCCGGTTAGTCGTTCTGTCTTTCTTCTTTTACCATGGCCAACCCTAGTTTAGGCGACACTCACAGTGTCCCGACAGCTACACCAGGTTCTGCCCTGGTGCCCAGGCCTGCTAGTAATCTTCCTTCTCGGACTGATGCCTCTGCCATGGCTCACTTTAGTATGGAGCTAAGGGAATTGGAAGCGGTTCATGCCTTAAACACGATGAGTCAGGATCTAAGACCCAACTGGATACCGAAGCGATAATGCATGAACTGTCAGTAGATTCAGAAGTCACCTTTCGTAAAGTGATGGGGTCGGCCGAGATTCTGCCAACTAGACCATCTGTCGATCTGTTTGAGGATAGCCGGCCCGTGGATAAAGACTGGTCAGGGTCCGCATCTACACCTTCAGGCTGGAGTGGCTTACAGTTAACTACCGTAAGTCCATCTGTCATTACATCCACCTCGCACCACACCCCGAACCATGAACCTTTACAATACACTTGTTCTGTGAATGATGCTGCCTCAGCTGTCTAATATACAAGATGGTTTTATTCATATAGCAGCCAGTGGCTGGATTAGTGTAAATACAGAGGAAAAGAAAAAACAAACATTATATACAAAAGGTTAAAAATCAGTAACATAAGAAGTTGCAGTACTAGAAAACCTAATCATATAAATGTAGACAATATGGTCACCTACGCAACGCAATATATTCTCGAATCCTGTCAGCTTCTCTACACTCTTGGTCCTGTTACAGTGGTTTAGCTCTGAATCCTAGCAAATCTGAAGCAATAATATTTGGCACTCGCCAACGCCTCAACTCAGTGCCCATCTCCGATTACATCAAAACTCTTGGCGTCACCCTCGACTCAAACCTTCTTTAACTGAACACGCTTCATGTGTGTGTACAAATCAGCTTACTACTCCATTAATGCACTTCGTCATACATGTGATATGGCCAGAGCTGTCGTGGCATCGTTAACACAGACCCGCATTGACTTCGGCAACTCTGTACTCATCAGAACTTCCAGTAGCAATATCTATAAACTTCAACGCGTCCAAAAGTGCCTTGCTAGAGTGGTACTTCAAGACTATTCAAATTCAGCTACCTCCCGTTTAGCACAAGTAAGTAACTAAGTAAGTAACAATGTACTGAATAAGATGACACTATTAGGCCCTATGTCAAAGACATTGCAGGGGCACCGTACAAAATTAAACAGAAAAGAACAGTAGCGCCGACAGTCAGTAGTCGAGGGAAGACACCGTTATACTGTGCAGTACAATCACAATCGCCTAATCATCGTCAATCAGCAATCAGCAATAATGAAAACGGATGCAGGCACATGTGCCTCTTTATCCGTATCTTTATTAACAACTTCTTCTAGACTTTCTAATCACTTTCTACTATATACTCCGATCGATCTCCGGTTCCGGTTATATCAGCAGTCCAATCAAACACCACATTCTGATCAGCCCAAAATTTATCCAACCGTTTTTAAATAGGGCAACAGAGTTAACATCAACTACACAGTCCGGTAAACTATTCCATATATTTACAATACGTGCAGCAAAAGAAAATTTTCTAAAATTGTAATGGAAAGTATGGTTTAGTAGCTTGTATTTGTTGCCTCTAGTAGCAGATATATTACGTATTAATTCTGGTGCACGTACATATGATTAAAATTTTGAAGACCTCTATCATATCCCCTCTAAGTATAAGTATAAGTTTAAGTGCTGCAAACGTTCTTTATACGGTAGCTTTCTTAGTGAAATCACAAGTTTGGTGGCTCTTTTTTGAATTTTTTCCATGGCTTCTATGTCACCGAAAAAGTACAGTCTTCACTTCGCGACGGAACATCGTCAGCGACGGTGTATTCCTGACAGACGACGGCAAGCTGCTCCACGTACGTGTCGAAGCCACTGGGAAGGCACGATCACCGAGCGTTGAACGTCTGGTGGACGGTACCACCAGGATCGCTGTGTCAGCAGAACGCATACGGCGTCGAGTGTCGAGACGTCAGATGTCCGGAGAAGGCGCCCAGCAAGGTACGGCAGGGCTGTTCCATGAAGACAGCGGTAGGCCAGAATGTACAGTCGGAATGTGACTCGCTCCAGAACTCGCAACCAACCGAAATCGAAACACAAAGCAACTCCACTGCCTTCCAGTCATCAAGCGAATTAAGTTCAAAATTGCAACACTCGCGTACCAGTTAGTCGTTTTTGGCCAGCCCACTCAACCTCTCTTCGTATCGTCACAATTTCTTCACCACACGGTAGTTCAATCATTCTAGTTTTATTAATATCAATCATCGTAGCGAAATTCCGACGGAGTCACCCCCTGCAGGAGCGCTAAATACAGGTGGGGTATAAAAATTCCGCGATTTTCGAACAATAATTTGCTATATCTCACAAACGATACAAAATAGCGCCATAGTTACTATGGAACGCTAATAGGGACTTGAATAAAATGCGATCTATCGAATGGTGCTACATCCAATGATATTGAGTGACCTCTAACTTATATTTCATGGTCAAGGAGTTACTATAGATGCCCTTGATGTATTGTGTGCGCAGCTTACGCGCGATCTGCTTGCGATAGCTAAGTTTCTTGTTAAATTTAGTATGAACCAGGTAATAGTAAGAGAATTTTACATTGTGCACAGTCAGACCGCAATACAAGAATACCCCTAAATTTCATCGAAATCGGATAATGCCTTCGTGCAAAAGTCGTTTTTACAGACAGACATCAGACAGACAGACAGACACAGGACAGACAAAAAGGAGTAATTGCAGTAACCAAAAAGCCGCAGTTAATGAATATCAGTGATACGCGCAAGCAGTCTGCACGTGATGCTAATCACTGCGATTGAATGAATTGCGTGTCTGTGGTCAGCAACTGTAATAATGCAGCTTGCATGCCGCACACGCTTGTCAATTAACACGCGTTGGCGCGCGTAATTCGACCGCTAGCGACGTTGTGAAAATTCGAAGCAGTGGCTAAAGCTTCATTAATCCTTGAAAATCGTTAAATCGTCATACCTCAACGAAAAAGCATCCGATTTTGTTAAATTTGGTACACAAATGCAGATTTGGAACTCTATGAAAGTCACGTGACCACATTTGAAAATTTTCAAAATTCAAGATGGCGTACGGCCGCCATATTGAACATCGTTTTTTTGGCCATAACTCAGCAGCCGATTGCCCGATTTTAGTGAAATTTTGCGTGCGGAAGCAATTTTCAAAAAATTTCGACAATGGGACTGATTATACCTGTGTTCCACAGAACGTATTTCTTGTTTTCATAACACAGTTTGGCTTCGGCGAGCGGCTTTTTTTGTATATTGTCTCCGATACACTTGTTATAGATATTTATATCTCATTTATTACATCGGGATTCATTACGTTGCTTTCCTTCCCTTCGTCTGACTGTTACACTCGTGCACTGGGTCGATACAAGACGTTTCAGTGTGCACATGGGCAATGACACCAGTTCTTGGAGACCCAACGTAACGGCCTTGCTCAAGGCTCTGTCCTTGCACCGGTTCTGTTCAATTTGTACTCCAACGACCTGCCAGTTACACGTGGCCGAAAATTCATTTACGCCGACGACACATGTCTCGCCATTCAAGGCCAATACTTTAGCGAACTGGAATGCAGTCTCTCGTCAGATATGGCGCGGATGTCACATTTCTGTCGACAGTGGCGACTTAAGCCAAGCGCCTCCAAAACAATCTGCAGTGTGTTCCACCTGCATAATACCAGCACCAACCGCAAACTGTCAGTTTATCTGGATGGCCAGCGCCTTCGGAATGAGTGCCACCCAACCTATCTCGGGGTGACTCTAGACCGTACGCTGTCCTACAGAGAACACTTGACAAAGACTGCAGGCAAGCTGAAGAACCAAAACAACTTGTTGATGAAGCTAGCCGGTTCCACCGGGGGCGCCAGCGCCAACACTCTGCGGTCATCTGCTCTGGCGCTTTGCTACTCAGCAGCAGAGTACTGCGCCCCAGTCTGGTCACGCTCTGCTCACACAAGTCGGGTCGATGTGCAGTTGAACTCTACCATGCGCCTCATCTCTGGTACCCTCCGTTCTACACTTATCCCATGGCTTCCAGTGCTTTCCAACATTGAACCGCCAGCCCTACGAAGGAAGGCTGCCACTGACAATCTGGTGGAGAAAATCGTCAAACATGACAGTTGGCCAATCCAGCCTGATATCCTCAATCCACCATTGCTACGACTGACATCCAGGAAGCCGCTGTGGCTGGACTTGCAACCAGTTGACATCAAAAGTCGATGGAGGCATAACTGGAAGTCGGCTCAGGTGGTCAATTCTCACCTAGTGTGTGCCCCACAATCCAGCAACCGGGTTTCGACCTCCCTCGGCAACAGTGGTCTCTGCTGAACCGTTTTCGCACGGAACA
>Ga0209339_1000332_pt1 | contig 17501 bp, 10 predicted proteins | sample OlaalgELextract3_FD_187376 | JGI IMG/M metagenome (GOLD analysis project Ga0209339, IMG submission 187376) | Olavius algarvensis symbiont microbial communities from Tuscany, Italy - Type A ELBA extract 3 (SPAdes) (version 2) | ecosystem: Host-associated > Annelida > Digestive system >... | reverse complement strand
AGTCCTTCTGTTATCGCTCGCCAGCCGACATATACTTCGCCTGAGCCGTGGCCACCAGTGGCTTCCCACGTGTTTGGACCTTCGACCACTCAGGTCGACCCGGATTTACCGGATAGGGAAAGCCGCCAAACCACAAATTGGCACCACAACATAGACCCGGGATCGTTACACATGTACTAAAATAAAACAAAACAAACACTGTTGTTGGGCGTAGGCAAAATGATTTTGTTAGTTCATTCGCTATCTAATGAAAAAACAAGTTCACAAATGGGCATTATCCTATGGTTCTTTGGGACATTTTTTTAACTAAAAAACGTACATAGAATAAAAAACGTAAAAACATGTTTTATAGAAAAATAAAAAAACACGAAATAGGTTCTTAACAACTATGGTTTTTGGTCGCCTGTTTGTTACGATGTTGTGATGTATGCTATCATTGCAAACAATTCGGGAAAACGATTAGAGCTCTCGCTGTGAAACTTTAACCATAGGTAATGGTATTGGGATCATGTTGTTAAATTTGCGAGGTGGCAGCACCCGGCAATACGGCGCGGGGTCAACACCGCAGCAAAAATGTAAAAATTCACTTCAAACAAAACTAAAATGTTCCTCGTGTTGAACAGAGTCATTCAGTTGGTATAATCAAACATCGCATCTGTAGAAGAGAACCACGTCATCGACTGGGACAAGGCAAAAGTGGTCGACAGAGAGGCACAGCGACAAACCGGATGGATAAAATAGGCACTTTGGATCAGGAAGACCCCGATATGCATGAATCGGGACGCAAAATCCTACCAACTCAGCCACACATGGGACCAGGTAATTTCCAGGTCACGTGCTCCATCGAGCTGTAAACAGTCAACAAGACGTGATCAGTGTAGAATAAAAAGTTTTTGTAAGTAAGTAATAGTGAATTTATATAGCGCGTTTATGTGATCACACCCCAAACGCGCTCAATACGAAATCAGTACTGAGAAAAGATATAAGACTTAAGATGGCGCATGAAAGTTGTAAGAGTCAGATTGCGGTTCTTGAGATGAACGGGCAGAGTGTTCCACAGTGTACACTAGAATGTTGCTTGCTCATCCTTCCTTCTTACGCAATCTTGAAAGGCTAAACGCAGATGATCAACATTTCAAGCACTGCACGGTGTGCGAGGGGCGAGATTTGCGGTGTCTGGCACCTGTCGTTTTAATAACGTTTTGAGAATGATGATATCGGGAACTACATATGACTGGTCGTTTGAGTATTGGAACAGTCTGACTCAACAGCCGTATCATTAGCTTTCTCTTTATCAGTTCTGGAGTTCACTGAGGGAACGTTTCACTGTAGCGAAATCCCACTGGAACGATAGCAGATTGATTCTATCTAATGCGACGGGTTAGGGTTAGGTTTAGGTTAGGGTTATGGTTTCGTTCTAGTGGGATTTCGTTCTAGCAAGCCTATTTCTTCACTGATGACATACCGTTTCAGCGCCTGTGATCGACTGCAAAAACTGTTGTTAGGTCTACGTACTAAATGCACTGTCCATCCACGATTTGGATTTGGATCTGGATAAATAATCGGCAAACTCCGAAGCTGGAATATCCCGTCGATACGTAGTACAATTAAATATATACCATATGCAGCAACTGTGGAAATGCATGTTCAATTAAGACTGTTTCTCTGTGTCAGATACAATCACTATGTATAAGCAGTGTTGATGGTTAGGTGTCAATACCGTGAATAGAGGCACTAGTTCATATTATACTCGGGACCTTAAGATACGGTGTAATTAGCCGACACGTCTTGAGGACTAAGCTAATAGATGGTAGGAGTGGGAAGGCTTAGAATACTTATGCTGGCTGGGGGATTATAAGTGGCCCGAAACAAGAAACAAGACACGACAAAACCGTGTAAGTGATGATACCGGCTAACAGTCGTCGATGATGATCCGAGAGGCCGTCGGAAGCGATGCGGTGCTCCATCATTCGACGACCATTTTCTCCTATGCATACTCCAGAGGGGACGCGTGCGACTTGCGGACTCAGATCCGCAATGATTTCAGGGATCTGCGGATGGTACCCATGCTGTAAGTGACAGAAGTCGTGTGCGTGGATTTTCATGCCTCCGCGAGCATTACGTTATCACCTTGTCCGTTCTGTGCCAACGTCGGCTCGGGCGAGCCGCGCTGACCGAGTCCATGGTTGGCAGGCTTACTTGTCCACTCCCGTGCAAAAATGGAATAGTCTGCAGGGCGGGCAAGTCCATTATGCAGATGCTGCCGTGGGGCATCAGATGACCGCAAGCAGTCTTCATCTCTTTAGTTTATTATGTTTTATTTTATGTTTGCTTCAGCTAGAAACGTTTTGTGTTGCTCTCAGACTTTTCACATAAATTCAACGTTATATTTGCGAGTTGCTACTGTTGGTGTCACTGTAGGTATCACAATGATGGTGGTGTATACAGAGGTTAGTGGGGTTTTCAAAAACACCAGCAGTAACATTTTCAAGTGCTATGGGATGTCGTTTGGAGTAAGTAGAATGCAAGAAAGTATTCAGGCAGAGGCGAGGCGGCCGAAGTTCGCTCTCACTTCCAACAACTCTACCACTTTCTCAGCATTTCATGCCTCGCAGCTCCCCTTTTGGCACCTTCAGAAATCGAACAAGTGACCGTAGCAATACGGTAAAATGCGCATCACTCACTTGAATTCTATGTGGGGTCCAGATCATAGGTTAGGGGTCATCCTAAGCGGTTGAAAATGGTACCATTGAAAATTCCTGGGCTATAGGGTTACCTGTTCGTGTTTAGTAGTAATTATTGGCCTCCGACGCACCGTTTAGCCACAATTCAGGAACGTGACCAACCTATGACCAACAGCCAACCAACCAACGACGTCGCGACACAGTCTGTCGCAATATGCGCCTCTCTCTACAGTGAGAGTGACGCATAAAAATCCTGCGTATGCGACTGCACACTAGGTAGTTGTTGCTGGCCGCCAAGAGCCAGATGATTGACGACGTCAGTGCGTCGTCCGTCCGTCCGTAGTCCGTCCCATGGTCATATCTAAAAAAATAAGCAAGATAGGCCACAGTTACTATTGAACACTGTAAGGAAGTTGATGTATTGCTGATTATATTGCCGCATGCACATCCTCCTCAGACGACCCCAGGAAGATATTCTGGTTTCAAATACAAAATAGAGCAAATATTAATACGGCCTTCTTTGACTTTAACCACAGCTGATTCAGCCAAGTAGACTGTCGTCTCACGGCCGGTGATGTCAACTGTTATAAACTAAGTGGGACGCTCGGTACCTGTTGTTCGCAATCATCGTCCGTTGTCGAACATGAGGCAGGCCAGCTTCTTTGCGCGGTGCAATATTCACGTTTAGAATCATGAACTTGTAATGCAGCGTGAGACGCGTAAGGCATCGTGCAGTAAGCAACGCAGCTTGCGGACGCGAAACAGTCTGCGTAATTTGTGGACTCAGAGCAAACCACAATTCTGTACATGGTACACCGTCCCTGGTTGCTGCTGCTGCGGTGACATCTACGAGTGGATGTCGTGCTATATCGTCGACCGTCTCGGGCGTGTAATAGACTTAACTCTGGTCGGACTCTGTCACTCTGTGGAGTTTATTCCTCCATATTTCACATCGTCTGGAAATCGTAAGTGCTTTTTCCCAAAAAAACTCGCGCAGTTTTACCGACCAAACTTTGCACATCAATATTTATTTGGCACAGGAACGATAATATAGCGATGATGATTTGTGGGATAGACGGGACATAGGCTGGAGGTCTTGGAAACAGCAATGCCCAGAGCAGATTTTTTTAGTGAAACAGCTGTGCTGTAGCGCGTAATAGCTATAGGCGCCTCGTCCGTCACACTGCGGTACCGCGTCGAGAAAAATGACCGTAGGAGCGTGCAGTTTTACGAGAGGTAGAATATGAGTCTAGTTTCTTGAGGCCAAATTTCATATGCTCTCATCGGATCACCGAGAGCGAGCGGGCTAAATGAGAGTGGACAGGTTACTGCTAGCTACACAATACCAGAGCTGACAATGGGTCAGAGGTTCATGGGTCATGGGTCAAATAGGTCAACAGATCTGGATGGGTCACACGGGTCACTGACCTACGAGTGAATCTATAACCATATCAAAAACTTAGTTATTTCATCTGCACTACTGTGTAAATTTTTTTGAATAATACAATAACCAGTTATAAATTTAATCTTCTGCTAAAAAGTTCTGCTTAAGCTCGTTACTAATTACGACGACATTGTGTTTATGGTTCATTTTAAATTAGCCTGTGTACGTCACAACGTCTTGATGACACATAAACAAGAACTTAGCTATCGCCAACAGATCGCGCGTAAGCTGCGCACACAATACGCTCAAGGCATCTATAGGCATAAATATTACACCGTGACCTTAAATCTAGGTTAAGGGTCACTCAAGGTCACTGGAAAACGGAACCATTGGATAGATCATACACGACTTAGTAGTAGTCGAGTTATTTGACGTTTAATACTATTGTGACCTTGAAATGTGGGTTAGAGGTCACAGAAGGTCATTGAAAGTGGTACCATTTGAAAGTTTGGGTACGGTTTCCTATTCGCCTTCCATGGTGACTATGGCCGTATCTTTAGCTATTTCGGAAATATACAGTGTCAAAGAATGGCGTGACCTTCAAAAGCAGGTTAGGGGTCGTTCAAGGTCATTGAAAATGGCGCCGTTCGATAGACCATATGCGACTTTCTATTGGTCGGCCATTGTAAATATAGCTCTATCTTGTACCATTTTCAAGTTCTATGACGTTGAATAATATCGTGACTTTGATATCGGGGTTAGAGGTCACTCAATATCGTTGAAGCTGGTGCCATTCGAAAGCTTGGGTGCAGTTTCATATTCGCCTTCTATAGTAACTGTGGCTGTATCTGTAGCCGTTTCTGAGATATTCAGGATCAAAAAATGGCGTGACCTTGAAAACCAGGTTCAAGGTCATTGAAAATGGCGCCGTTCGATAGACCACATGCGACTTTCTATTGGTCGGCCATTGTAAATATAGTTCTATCTTGTACCGTTTTCGAGTTATTTGACATTTGACGTTGAATAATATCGTGACCTTGAAATTCGGGTTAGCGGTCACTCGAGGTCATTGAAATTGGTGCCATTCAAAAGCTTTTCTACGGTTTCCTATTCGCCTTCTATAGTAATTATGGCCGTATCTGTAGCCGTTTGTGAGATATTTAGCGTCAAAGAGTGGTGTTACCTTGAAAACAGGGTTAGGGTTCGTTCAAGGTCATTGGAAATAGCACCATTTGATAGATCGCATACGAGTTGCTATTCGCCTTCCATAGTAACTATGGCGATATATTGCATCGTTTACGAAATATAACGACTTATTGATAGAAAATCGCAAATTTTTTTTATACCCCACCTGTATTTAGCGCCCCGCAGGGGGTGATCCCGTCGGAATTTCGTGAAGATGTTTGATGCTGGTAAAACTAGAATAATTGGGCTACCGTATGGTGAAATAACTATGACGATATGTTAAGCCGTTTTCATCTGAAACCGGAACGTTATGGACAGACGGACAGACAGACAGGCGGACAAACGGAAGGACAGACGGATAGATTTGCTATATCAATATCGCGCGTCAGTATGCTGACGCGCGATAAAAAAAATTGTAGACAATTAGGCATAGCGAGACATAGTCATGGGTCGTCTATCATGGGTCACACGGGTCACGGGTCAGTTGAGTGATGGGTCGCGTGGTCATGGGTCACAAAACATGACCCATTGTCAGCTCTGCATAATAGGAAGTTGCATACGGGCTGTGTCGCCTGTCGACTGGTATCAATCTCGACGACAACCTTTGAATGACCTTAAATGAAGGTGACCACTTGTCTGGAAAACTTGGAAAAGCTGGAAATGTCAGGGAATTTGACAGCTGTCGGGGAAATGTCAGGGATTTTACTAAAAGTCAGGGAAATGTCAGGGAAGTGTCAGGAGAAAATCTTGTCAAGGAAAAGTACACTAAAACTGTTTATTGTTAGCTGCATATTTCAGTCCACTCTTAACTTTGCTGAACTTGTACATTTCATTTTGGTTTCGGATCATGCACTGTTGCATTCCCACCCCCACCACTGACAATAACACTAGTACCGGCATGATACGAGTAACATTTAACATAGGCAGGAGTGCTGCGAACCACCATGGAAATGTCATGGGATTGTCAGAGAACTTCACATTGTCTGGACAGTGGTCACCTGCAAACGACTGTAACGCACCATTAACTCACCGTTTCGCTCTATATCGGAGCCAGCTGTGCATGAAATAGACACATGATGTCAGCGGCATAAAGATATCGCGGTTCGGTAGATTTAAGTTAGTGCATAAATTCGCGAGGTCAGCCCGTGAGGAGCCATTAAATGACGACCGAGTAAGTGAACTCAGTCCCGTTTCCAGGTCTTTGCACAATCGTATCTCCCAAACCTTGGAACTACACCGTGTCTAAAAAAACTGTGCATTTTTGTTTCTGTCATTACTTCGTCAAATTTCCACAAAGTTTAATAAATTTCGGTAGGTAGATAGCAAAGTGGCTGAAATTGTATGCTATATAGACATATTCCACCAAACCTGACCCACGTCACTACACTACCTTGTTAAACGCGGATGTTCCAAAGTTTTTACCTAACACTGGATTTATTAAGCCGCCGCTCGCGATAGCGACAGCGGCTTAGTACATCGGTGCTGTCCATCAGTTCTGTTCGTTTGTCTGCCTGTCGCCAAAATGCCAAAAAACGCGATTTTCTCAAAAACTAAGCAATTTACAACTATGGTCTGTATTGACGACCTATAGGAAGTCGTACCTGGGCTTTTCAAAGAACCGATTATTGCACCCCTAAAATCCAAGATAGCTGAGATCCGCCATTTTAAAAATCGACATGACCTCATTTTTTTCTGCCGAGGGTGGTCCGATTTGGATAAAATTTCGGAGACTGGTGCAGAATGACATGTCGACTGCGGTGATATGGTCGAAATCGAAACCAGATGTAGAATTCCAATATGGCAGACGTTTGGGCGAATTCCATGGCATGTCATCCCAGAGCCACCTACCACACTTCAGGGTGCTGCCACCTGGCGAATTCAATGTCATGATTCCAGAGCCACGTATCACACTACAGGGTGCTGCCACTTGGTGAATTCACTGTCACATTGCAGGGTGCAGTCATCTGGGGAAATCAATGTCATGAGCGTGCCCCTTTGCACGGTATAAGAATTCCATCCGCCATACTGAAAATCGTTTTTCGCCATATTTTATTTTTTTTGTTTTTAATACAGTTTAGGCTTTGACGAGCGGCGGCTTTCGTATCGTCTCCGATACACTTATTACAATCAGATTGCTCAGATTTGGTGTCAAAGTTAAGAGGCCATACTGTTGCGACAACTTTCTTGCTTAGAAGCCACTGCCAGACATTCGCAGGTTGCCTGCAGACGATTATGTTGTGTTTCAACAGGACGGCGCCAGGGCTTATCGAGCACGCGACACCGTTGCTTTCCTGCAGAGAGACGCGAGAAACGCGTTGTCGTCTATAAGCGCTTGTGTCCGTGTACTGGGCATGCCACATTTCGAACACAAATTCTGACAATTTTGAGCCGATCTGTCATGACAACTAATAACTCTGCTAAATAAACCATATTTCAGTTTATTGTGTGCTAAATCAGTCGTCAGATAGTTTGTTGCAAATAATGCATTTCAGCGTTATGTAACAATTTAGAACACCCGAGTTTCACAAGAGACAGGTCAGGTGGAAATTATTTATACAGCATGCGATTTCAGCTACTTTGCCCTCTATCTACCAAAACTTATTAAAATTCGTGGAAATTTGACGAAGCTATGATAGAAATAAAAATGCACAGTTTTTTTGAGACACAGTTTTCATTTAATGCTACCGACTGAAAACAAATCGCTTACAGGAATTCTAATAGGACAGCATCCCACAGTTTTGAGACCCCATGCATAATATGCATATTATTTCTGCAGCAGCTGACGCTATAAACTTTAAAAAGTTATACCAGTGGCTTACCACTGGTATAACTTTTAGGGCTGTTACAGGTCAAAACTTTTGGTAAACAAACCTTGTTCCGTGACCCAATGCAGGTGCTGCCATCTGGCGAATTTAATGATATGATCCCAGAGCCATTTCCCGCCTATTTTGAAAATTTAATGACGATAGCTGTAAACCGTTTTTCAGTAGTGTTGTCATGATAACAAACATCATAAAAACACAGGAGAGGCAGAATAATATCTCGCTGGCTACTGCCAGAGGGAGGTAATAAACGTGATCTGGTTGTTGTCGTTTTGAATCCTTGATGACAGAAAATCACGGAACGGAACAAGGTCTGTTCAATGTACCTGGCATCACTTAAACAGTATCAGTAACAACAGTGACTTGTATGTGCGCTCCTAGGCCACCGACGGCGCATTCCAGAGTTCACATAGTGTTCTCGGTGTAAGCAGCACGAAACAGAAAACTCCTCAGTTTCTTCTTGAATGAAGCAGTCGATTTTAATACTTTTTTATTTCATATTTTCATGACAGGACACTCGATGGCGAAAGTACTCTGGATTTGTGTTATGCAAATCCAGAGGAAATTCCGGAGTGACAGCGTCCACGTCGCGCCACTAGAAACCGCAGGAATCTTCAATGTGGAGATGATTCCGTATTGCGGACAAATGTCACATGGGACAAGGGGTCGCCTTGCCTGGGTGCGGTGAGGCCTCGGTCTGGAGGTCGGCCTTGCTAGTTGTCGGTTTCTCTGTGCTGGTAATTATATTGCTCCGCTCATTGAGCGTGAGTGGAGCGACCCTTAGCACCCGGCTCATGGTGGCGTTACGTCTCCAGGGATCCTGTTCATGACTTGGCGAGCGCAAGGGGTCATGAATGGTTGGCTACTTGTGTTCCTGACCAGGATGTGCTGTCACAAGGCATCTTGAGCAGTAGCACGACTTGTGGCATTTCAGGGTGTTCAGAGGAAGCCCTGCATGTTACCGTTAGTTGGTGGTAATTTTTGACCCTGCTTAAGCAGGGTAAATTTTTCTCATTTTTTACCCTTCGACTTTGTCGTCGGGATCTAAGAATACCGGTCTGTCTTCTGACTGGTTATAATATTCTTAATTGATAACTAACTCCAATGTAAAGGAGTTGTTATTTATTATTCCTTTATGTAAGAAGGATAAAGCTTTTTGCTTCTGTCTTTGGCCCTCTTTAAGGAGGCTATAGCCCTTCGCTTTTGTCGTTGGGTTGTTGGTTAATCAGGGGCAGCCGGCAGCGCATTGGGCCTGATCGGCGGCCTCAGCGCCACACAGTTTAACAGCTGTCTGCCCCAGAAGATGAAGATGAAGACAGGACACTCTATGTGAATGATGGAGAGAGTGATAATGTACTCGTTTGTTGACAAGCCGCAAAGAGAAACCTTGCAGTTTGCATCGTGCTCAGCCTCACGATGTAGAACAGCGACAAATCAGCAGTCACTGCATTTTTAAATTTAACCTGCCGGATGCTGCGTGACGGCTACCATTGCCAACCATCCTTCAGATGTCAGCTAAAGCCATTGCCACCCAACTATAATTATTTCATGACCTACTTTTGTCTCCTATCTCTCAACACAGTGACTGGAGTGAGTTAACGTGCCTTATTGTCTGAAGGAGATCGAAAGTAAATGTTTGGTCTCTGGACACCGAGCTTTAGTGATTGCCAGTAGAATGCCAATGACCAATGACCATTCTTTCACAGTAGCCCATCTAATCGTCGACAATTGTATCCTGGCTAATATATGCCATATATGTACTTTCAGTTTTGATTCAGTTAGAAAAGTTTACAACAGCTAAATTACCTTGTAAGTCACACGCCGGTAAACTTTTTTTTCATATTCGGAAGCCACAACATTCTATTTTTTTCGTACCAAATGGTATGGCAATATTCCGACGGAGACCCCCTGACGGAGGCGTCAAATGCAGGGATAAATGAAAAACGGCCATTTTCGACCAATATCTCGCTTTGTCTCGGAAATGCTGCAAGACACAGCCAGAGTTACATGTACTAAGTAAGGCAAATAGGAAATGGTACCCAAGCTTTGGAATGGTACCTTTTCGAATGACCTCGAGTGACCTCTAACCAAAATTTCAAGGTCACGACATTATTCAACCTCAAATAACTCGAAAGCAATACAAAATGAAGCTATAGTTACAGTGGCAGATAGTACCAGTAAGTCGTATGTGATCTTTCGAAGGGCGCCATTTTCAATGACCTTCAACGACCCGTAACGCTAATTTTAAGGTCACGCTATTTTTGACAATAGCCCACTCCGCACTACGCCTGGCTGTGGACGCTCGCGCAGGCGGTAAACCGGACATCAGGCCGGAGTGGAAGCGCCAGCGAGGACGACCCTGCCGAACGTGGGTGCAGCAGATCGTGGACGACACTGGGCTCAACGCCAACGACGCCTGGGCCCTGGAGGATCGCACATGACCGCAAGTCTTGGAGGGCGCTACGACCCGTGGCCGGTCAAGCGTTCTGACTGACTATTTTTGACGATGAATGTCTCAGACACGGTACGAGATACAGACATAGTTACAGTGAAATACTAATAGGCTTGCGATTCGCCTAATAGGCGACATACGGCGTGTTTTTAAATTTGTTTACTTACTTACACACGCCCTACTCAAAAACGGCATTTCAAATGACCTCAAGTGACCTTGAGTTACTTAGCGAAATATTCAACGACACGAAGCATCGAGCGGTCTCTCTGCGACAGCTGAGCTTCTTGTTAGACGCAGCGTAGATGACGGTTTTGTGAAACTTGTGAGGTAGCCTATATAGCTCACCGCCGTCGGTGCTGGTACAGTTGCGGGTGGCAGCGGAGCTGGTCGGCAATCGGGCAAGGCACTGTTCGCACGCGGCGGCCGCCGACCGGCACGCCCGATCCGGCGGAAATCGAATCAGCTGCGGTCGCCGTGGCGGATTATTGTCGTCGTCGTCGTCGGCAGAAGACCGGTTGAAGACCGTCCACAGCAGTTCCGTCTCCCGCGTACATACGAAACTGTTGGACGCCGACTCCAGCGGCTCCGGAAACGTTCCCTGCGCACGCGTACTAGATATAAACTGACACGTCGTCGTGTCACTGCTGAAAGAAAGTTAAAACATAATCATTTGTTTTTTTTTTAAATCGTCAATACCTCCGCCAAGGCTCAGGTTATGCGATCATAATTGTCCCACGTGTACAGAGTACAGACACGGCGCTACGGTTCTCGAAGCTTTCGCGTTTCAGGGCCCACCGTCTGGAACTCACTCCCACAAAACCTTCGAAGCAGTGACATTTCCAGGGAACAGCTCAAGCGTGGGCTTAAGACATGGTTGTTTCAGCGTGCTTATGTGTAGGTGGCGCGTCTGAGATTTTTTTTTATTGAAGACGCGCTATATAAATTCACTTTTTGATTGATTGATTGATATCGGTTTGTCGGTCATTCTGTCTGTCTGTCTGTCTGTCTGTCTGTCTGTCTGTGTGTGCAGCCTCACGAAAAAAGTTATGAATGGATTTACATTATTTTTTTAAAAATCAAAAATAGGTCTTGACGCAGTCTCAAGGTGATTTCATTTTGGAGGTGACCTTCACTGTCATTTCTTACTTGTTTTAGCGAATAAACATCGTCGTTTAGAGGTCTCACTCGCGAGCAAGACCACTTCGGCATAAAATCAACTATAGAACACTAATAGGAAGTCATAGTGTTCTGCCCAAACGCGCCATTCTCGATGACTTTGGGCCATGTTTCAAGGTCAAACCAATAGACGATATGTTTCCCCGTGAGGACATGAAAAACTACCCCCCCGTCGTGGAATTTAAGTTTTCGGCATCGGCCATAATACCAACAACAATGTCACGTATGTTTCCTCTCACGTGAAAAAATATCCCCCGTGAGATTTTGGGCTTAGCGGAGGTTTGCGCTCTTTGAGTGCTCTCTAATTGCTGTATAAAATCCACTCCTATTGGATTATGTACATAAATTCTATTATTAACTGAACAATATTACTAGTACTGGATCGACTGAAAATGCAGGACCAAAAAGATGTGCACGTACGATCTGTTATTGGTGAAAGTCGAAGAGGGCATCAACAGTGACATCTCCGACAGCTTGTGCGGTCTTTACTACGACGTTTCAGAGTTCGTGTGTATGTGCGCGAAATCTCATGGTCCGTCATTTTGCAGCCCTGCATTTTCCGGTCCGTCAATTTCTGCGACCCTTTAGGGCCGGTACACACTGGTGACAAAGTCGAAAGTCGATACGGTCGACTCTCGACTTTGTCGCCGATTTGTCGCGGTCGACATTGTCGCCAAAGTTTAACATGTTCAACTTGGTCGACTTTGTGGAAAGTGAGTACTTTTTGTCGCCCGAATGTCGAACGTCCTTTCGACTTTGTCGCCAGTGTGTACCGGCCCTTAGTACTACTATTACTGCTGCATCTTCTACTATTATACCGGACTAGTACTGCCGCTGCAACTGTTATCTGCTGGCCCACCCTTAGAGCCAGATATGCGATGCTTGCCGTCTCGGTCCGTCTGTCGTCCGTTGTCCGTACAGTAACTGTTGTCATATCTCGAAAACTAAGCAAGACAGACCCATAGTTACAAAGGTGAAGTTGACACCGCTGATTCTGTTGCCGCATTCAGATCCTCTCCACACTCCCCTTGTGGAGATATTCTGATTTCAAATAATAATATGTGCAAACATTAATGCGGTCTCCTTTTCGACTTGTTGTCAGACCAAAGCTGTTGTCAACCAAGCACGGCCGTCTTCACACTGCAGGTGTTGTCAGCAGCGTTGTAAACGGAATGCGACGGTCGAAACATGCTGTTAAAATGATCGTCCATTGTGTTTACAGCACCTGTGGTATGACGCCAAAGTCGAACAAGATGCGGGACAACTTCTTTTCGCAGTGGCGATATTCTTATTTTAATTTTTGCCGTGCGGTGTCTGTCTGTCTGTCCGTGTGTCTCACGTTCGTGGATTTTGTCAAAATGAATAAACATATCTTCAAAATTTTGTTCACCATCGGGTAGCCCCACCATTCTAGTTTTTCCCTACAAAACGTCATGGCAATATTCGAAGGGGGACTCCCCTAACGGGGGCGTTGAATGCGGATGGGGTAGGCTAAAATCTCGATTCTCAACGAATAGCTGGCTTTACGATCGGTAACTGCTGTACCGTGGTTAATTTATCGCACTTAGCGGCCCGGTTTTTGTTGGCTGCGAGTATTGAACGACCAAGCGCCACGTGCTATACATAGTCACGGTTGTCCGTAAATTCTGCACTATGACAGCAAGGCTCGACGTTACGTTACGCCGAAGACAACAGAACATAATCGAATTGTATACGCTCTGGTAAATCCGAAGCCGAAGTAACTAATAATAAACAAGAACTTAGCTATCGCAAACAGATCGCGCGTAAGCTGCGCACACAATACGTTGATGGCATGTATACGCCTAAATATTACACTGTGACCTTGAAATCTAGATTAAGGGTCACTCAAGGTCACTGGAAACGGAACCATTTGATAGATTATACACGAATTACTATTACTCGAGTTATATGACGTTCAATATTATCGTTACCTAGAAATGTTGGTTAGAGGTCACTCAAGGTGATTGAAAGTGGTACCATTTGAAAGCTTGGGTATGGTTTCCTATTCGGATTCCATAGTAACTATGGCCGTATCTTTAGCCATCTCGGAGATATGCAGCGTCAAAGAATGGCCTGACCTTGAAATCTGGGTTTGGGGTCGTTTAAGGTCATTGAAGATGGCGCGGTTCGACAGACCATGTATAACTTTCTATTAGTCCGCCATTGTAACTATAGCTCTATCGTATACCGTTTGCGAGTTATTTGACATTGAATAATATCGTGTCCTTGAAATATGGCTTAGAGGTCACTCAAGGTCATTGAAACTGGTGCCATTTGAAAGCTTGGGTGCGGTTTCCTATTCGCCTTTTATAGTAACTATGGCCGTATCTGTAGCCGTTTGTAAGATATTTAGCGTCAAAGAGTGGCGTGACCTTGAAAACAGGGTTAGGATTCGTTCAAGGTCATTGAAAATGGCACCGTTTGATAGATCGCATAAGCCTTCCATAGTAACCATGGCGCTATCTTGTATCGTCTGCGAGATATAGCGACTTATTGGTAGAAAATTGGGAAATTTTTATACCACACCTGTATTTGTCGCCCCCCAGGGGTGACGTCGTCGGAATTTCGTGAAGATGTTTGATGCTGATGAAACTAGAATAAATGGTGAAAAAAAACTATGACAGTATGTTAAGCCGTTTTCATCTAATCCCGGAACGTCACGGACAGACGGACAGTCAGAAGTGCTATATCAATATCGCGCGTCAGTGTGCTGACGCGCGATAAAAAATGCGCTGGAGGTATTGTAAACCCACTATTGAAGCTAACTACGGACAGACACGAAGCATCGCGCGGCCTCTTTGCGACAGCTGAGCTACTTATTGTTGATGATGACGATGCTGCATTACATTGAATGCTTAGTGAACCCACCAGTTTGGTGCAGGGCTCGTTGACGGCGCGGTAGACGGGGTAAGTCGCTGGTCCGGTGTCTAGAAGATCGGAAGTACAGAGGGCGGACGTCGACTGTGTCTGGTCGCAGGGCGCCTGCTTCACAGCGGTCGTCCTGTCGCGAGATATTTCCAGCGTCACGCTGTACTTGTCCGGCACCGGATAACTGCATGACATTACGCAGGCTTTGCGACATACGCCATCACTACCGGTCACCGATCAACCCCGCCCGGACAATACCCCCTAGGTCATAATCCCCCTCTTTCTTTGCTGCCGTACGTGGGTCGGTTAGGGTCAGGATCTCGCGTGTGAGTAGGATAGGGTCAGGAGTACGAGTTAGTGCCAGTTTTCATAAAAATTCCCGCCGGGTTCTGGCAGCAAAAATAAGGGGGTTTACTCTAGCGGCGTTTTGTCCGTATGGTTTCACCTGCTGCAATCAAAGGTAAAGGTAAGTTTATTTATATAGCGCTCTTTTTGTAGTACCTCACACTGAAGGCGCTCAGGCATGGATCACACAGTGTTACCTGCAAATTACACCAATACCTGCCTTTACCTCGTAAGCGTTCACCAGATGGCGCCTCCCCAGAATAAGGTTGCGGACATCTAATTGCAGCCTACTACTCCATTATCTACCCCGAAAGGATGAAAGGCTGAGTCGGCCTCAGCCTGGTTGGCTGACCCACAGCGGACGGTTTACCCACATAAATGGTCACCTGTCCGCTGCAGGTCGAGTGCAGGACAGGGAAAGTTCGCCGGTCAAATATCAACGTTCTACCACTGTGCCACGCAACCAATCAGCACCATAACAAGATTATTGGCATTAACGGTGACCGAGACAATTAGCCCTCCGGCTCGACCTTGCTCAGTGAACCGATTGCAGCCTGCTTCTACAGAGCTTACTAGACTGGCATCGGTAGGCCCAACATTGGAGTAGCCAGCATTCCGCTAGGAGTCTGTCGTTTACGCCGTCATCATATCGAATAGTAAATCCATTCTGTATCACAGCTTTGCGTCACAAAACAATGTAATTTAACATTACGATACAATACGATGCGATACGATAGTGTGTATTTAACGTGCAGTAAAAGCTGACGGGTATAGCCAGCGTAGTCTGCCACACGGAATAAACAAAATTTAAAAATTTAAAACTAAAAATAAAATGATGAGCGTGATAAGTCCGGTCCAGTCCCATTATAATGAGGTAGTCCAGTAGGTAAAAAAAGTCTAAGGTGGGAAGGATTTGTTGTAAAGGTAGGTTTTGAGCCTGGAGTGAAAGAGTGAAGGAGTGATGGATGATGACAGTGGGGATGATGAGAGAGACGGGTTGACAAGTCGATGAGGAGGTGAATCGAGACAAGACTGGTGAGCCTGACGGAATGAATGTGGAATATGATTCCGACGCATTCTTTAAACAAATAAATGCGATATGCAGAAACGTGTGGGTCTGTCATTTTGCGTCTTATTTGCGGTCCGCTATAGGTCACATCTTGGTTTCATCACTCGGCTGCAACCGATCGTCAAGTGATTGTGTGTGACTGTGGCAGTACGGGGACACGATATGCGGTCCTATACGTGATTGCATTTACCTTCAGTGACTGCGGAGGAATGCATTGCCCTCAGTCGTTAAAGTGCCATTGGACGCATTGGACTGTTCTCGGAATGTCAAGAAGTACTGCTACGAGACATACGTTAGACCACAGTTAGAATATATTTCCACTGTCTAGTAAAGTAAGTAAGTAAGTAAGTAAGTAGTTACACTCTTCAATAGTTCTCGGAGGTGAGTCATGTGTAGGCGCACTTAAAGAGGTGGGTTTTGAGCCTAGCCCGGAACTGTTCTCGGCTGATGGTAGAAGAACGGAGATGGAGTGGCAAGGAGTTCCAGATTCTCGGTGCAGCATGCGCCAAAACTACGTTTGCCAAGTTCTAACCTTGTGGTTGGCACATATAAGTCACCGCGATGCGCCGAACGAAGACCGACTCTACCGCTAACCGCTGTAGAGCCCACACACTAAAGCAAACATTGGCAAGTTGGAGATGGTCCAGCGAAACGCAGCCAGATATGTCTTCCAAGACTTCAGCCGATATAGCAGTCCTACTGCCATGATGAAAGAACTTGAATGGATGACTCTAGAGCAGAGACGACTTATCGCCCGGCTTGTCATGATGTACCGAATACACTATGGACTCATTGATGTTTCGTCTGACTACACAACAAAGTCTCACAGTCTCGGAGGCCATCCTGTTATTATTATTTATTCATTACGTCATAAGACAGCACATAAGAACATACAAAACATATAAAAATCGCTAGGCCTAAACAAAAATCAAGTACATAAAACCAATATCGGCACTACTATGGACCTATAAGTCAAAGCACGGTGTTCCTGAAAGCGCTAAAAATGCCACATTTCACATCTCTCACAGAGCAAGAACCTATCTGGAAAATACCGTATTTAGCAGCCATAGCAACAGTTTTGAGTTGACACAGCCGAGCAAGAATCCTCAGTAAAACATTGTTAGCCTACTGGTTAACATCTTTTTCCAAAACAACAAACGACGCTGGTCAATAAGATAACAAGCAGGGAGACAGCCACAATAGAACTGTAATGATCTGGGACTTTCTCTCCAGCACGCGTTAAAAATGCTTCAACAAAATACGAACCAGAGTGAAGCCATACGAAGCCACCTTTTTCCCAACAACAGTGACTCCATGGAATCGCCTCCCTGCCTCAGTCGTCACAGCACCTAGCCTGGATGTGTTCAAGGGCAAGGTGCTAGAATCTCTACAGGCCTAGACATCGACGCCATGTTTTTATCTGCACTGTACATATCTGCACAACTGACTGGTTTTTATCGACACACTGATCTGATTTTATTTGGATGGTTTCTGC
>Ga0209339_1000328_pt1 | contig 17539 bp, 11 predicted proteins | sample OlaalgELextract3_FD_187376 | JGI IMG/M metagenome (GOLD analysis project Ga0209339, IMG submission 187376) | Olavius algarvensis symbiont microbial communities from Tuscany, Italy - Type A ELBA extract 3 (SPAdes) (version 2) | ecosystem: Host-associated > Annelida > Digestive system >... | reverse complement strand
TGCTACCCTGTCAACTGAATCAAATGCTGACTTAATATCAATATAAGCCACGTCAAGTTGTCTATTAAAATTTCGGTGTAACTCTGCCAACAATCTCAGTTTCATTAAAAAAAAAACATTTTGTTTTCTTGCGCAACTCTTAGAAATATCAACAGATTTGAATCACATTTCAGACAGTTATAGTTGCAGGAATGCAGGAATGCTGAATCTACACATCTGAAAATATTTCGACTTTTCGTCACATATTCTTTGTTAGCATCGATGTAAAAGGTTGGTTGGTTGGCAGACGTTTAACAGTACTTTCAGCACAAGGAATGCAAAGATAAGTTTGTTAAAGATCTTTATTTCATTTAAGAAGCTGAAGATACATCTTTGGGGCACTGAGTAAAATGTGAGATCTGGGAGTGACTTTTCGATGAAATGTATTAGGCGAGTTAATCAGAAAGAGAACAGCCAAATCAACAACTGTGCAATATAATATTCACACACACATACATACATTCGAAGTTACATACATCTTGATTAAAACTCAACAATTTACTGCTCAACTCTAAACAACTAAAATATTCCAACACACTGGAAAGTGCAACGATTATCATCTAATTAATACGTAAATCAATACAATAAAATTTAAGAGTCAGACCAACAGCACTATTAATGTACATCCAATTTGCCAAATATACAAGATAAGGAAATGTAAACGCGAAAGTCAACGGGACAAGGAAAGCTGTGAGAAAGACCAAAGTTTACTCTAAATTATTGCAGAACGCGGGAGTCACTTCAGCTGGCCAACAAGCAGTCAACGAATGACATAGCAGCCAGCTGCTAACTCAGCGCCGGATTTACAAAATATGGTGATATTCTCAGCTGTAGGAAGCCACAAAGGTGCTAAATGGTTAAGTATCAACAGAGAAGAACGCTTTTTAACAACTGAACTAAGAGCACGAATGTCGTCAAGACGCACAACTAGGCTTTGTGAATTACGTCAAAGCGTTACTCACATAAAAATTGTAGCCAAAAAAACAGTATAGAAGAATTTCGAGATTTTGATAAACCCTTCAAAGGCTCCATGCTGTAGCATGTTTAGCTGGCGCATAAATCCGGCGCTGGAGTAACTTTACAATAGCAGATATCAGACAAAAAAGTCAAATACGACTAAGCTCTCGCACCAGTTTTTCGACACAGAGAGCTCTATGCCTCTCACATAACTGGCATTGCATTGCATACGTGGCTTAGCAACTATACAGACTGTACATAATGAACTCATAAACGAACGAAACACAACATATCTAAAAGTATCAACGGTCATGACGTACTCCTTTAGTTATCTGTCATCGTGGAGAATATCACGCTGGTATACGCTAAGCTAACTGGTCAACAATCGTGGCAAGCAGATCAGTGTATGATAACGAATCAGCTGATGAGTTCTGTGCAAGGAATGAATGCACAGAAATGCTTTCAGCCGCGGCCAAAAATATCCACATCGGAACCGACACTTCACGCACACAGTCTAACTGCAGATAACAAGTTGGCAGCCATTTAAAGCCATCAAGTTCAAATTACTCACTGCCGGTTTACAAAACAAAACAGGTGGTCACGTGCACGTACCTGTACCTATCAAACAAAGACATGCACAAATGAAAAAGTCAACAAAAGTATAATCAATTTTTACGGGAAAACAATTAATGAAAGTGACGCTACGTTAACAACCCCACAGCAAACTGGCAGAGTTACATCAGAAGGCACACACGCGAGACACGTCAGCAAAACACTGCACGCAACACAGTCACAGTGTCATTGTCACCACATACAACAAGTTTACACGTACGTAAGCAAATGACCGTTCAAAAATTCCACAAACTTCACATCACTGTAATAACTAGACTCTGCAGACTGTGAAAGAACAGTGATGTTGGGGCTCAGACGAATGCTAGAAATCACGGCTTCAGTCATCCAATACAATGGCCGATAACACAGAAACACTGGTGCTGTCAATCTGCACTGTTTGAAATGAACTCACCAACAAGCATGCACTGACGGTTTTCACTAGCCAATGTCACTGAAATTAACAATTTTGTACAGGCTAACTAGATAGAAAATGCTCATCTTGTGGAACAAAAGGAGATTTCATCAAAGTATTACTTGAGCAGCTGACACTACGAAGCTCAGCACATGCTCTACTATGTTAGAAGAGAACTGCATTTTGCATAAATCGTACTATCTACGTAGTACAGCTACACTGATATATGCAGAATGTACATTATAAACTTTCTTCAATAAAAATATCTAGTTTTAGACACCAAATTTTAATAACCATGGAGACATAACACTATTAAAATTCAGCTTGTATGTAAAATCACAAGCACAACGCTTGAAACTTGTAACTTTCATCGTACAATGTCAAATCCATGACAATTACACATTCAAAAACAGCTGCGTCATATTTTGTTGTGCATATGGCTTTATTACATAAATTGTAAAAACGAAAAACTATATCAAGCTGTTATAAAGACTTCTATGCTTAATATATGCTGACATGAATGAAGAACAATGCACTAAATATCCACACAGACATGTTGGTAAGATGAAGGTAGCACCTGCCAATCACCAACTGTGTAACTCGGAGAACTATGCAGCTGTCATCAATACAGCTTGGTAACTAATTTTAGCAGAAATGCTAACGAATCCAACACTTGTCAACTGCATACTATAATTATGCGTATGTTGAGCAGATTAATAAATGAGAACTACCTACAACACAGCTGGACGATTCACCGTTCGACTGCTCGGTTTGATTCGCTCAGTGACGATGATGACACCACAGCACATGCAACAAAATGTAATCAGACTTTTTCAGACTTCTCGTTAGCTCTGGCGTGTATTCTAAAAGGTTGGTTGGCTGGCTGGGTTTTAACAACACTCTCAGCACAAGTGGATTGTATTTTAAAATTTACTGCTAATTACATTATCATTTCTTTTTCGATTTTAAAGCTGTTATGACACTCAATGGAATCGTTTAATTTGTTTGTAGCTGTGAATCGGCCAGCTCTGTGACACAAAGGGCACAGCAATCATAAATAAATACACGTCGCCAACAAATTGCACAGAAATGAGATTTAACAGACAAAATGAAAAGAACGTGACTACACAATACCATACAGAAAAGTACAGCAAGCTTTGAATAACTCCCGTCAAAAAGTCACTCGTGACTTTAGTCTCACCAAGATAAACACTAGTTTTGTATGTGATACATTACATACGGTTAATACAGGGTAAATCTAAAGCTGGCACATTTAATAGCTTGGTATCGTATCTCGGTTTCACTGATTAGTGAAGAAACTTATTGCTGCACGTCCCTTCATGTCTACTCAAGTGTTACAAAAGTATAAATAGCAAACTACACAGTGACGGCAAGTTTCAGTGTTGTGGTCACAAGTACGATACAACTATGATACCAGTACGACATGATCACAATATGAGGAGGCTACGATTTTGCTGCAACATGCTACAATACTCTACGGGGAATCAAAAAAAATTAACGTGTCTATTCTCTGTCGTAGCCTCGTATCATAGTTGTGACAACAAAATCGTATGCCCTTGTAGCTGTGTCGTACTCGTATCATACTTGTAACCACAGCTTTACAGTTGGTTAATTTTTCACTCTTCAAGTTCACTCATTAAGAGACACATGAGTAAGCCTATGTTCAATTAAAAACTTAAAATTGGTAACACACCCGACACAATCCAACCATCACCTACTTACTGACTAGCAATGAATACAGACAAAAAATCTAATCTACCATGCACAACATTAGTTGTGCTCGGACAACGTACATCACAACCCTCCTAACCAATGTTTGTCAAAATCATGGACTGGAAATAGCACGTGGACTGAAATACACGAACAAAACACAGACTAGATCTAACACAAACATCAACCGGATAATGGCTGCAGAGACACAAATGAACGCATTCTGGTCCCATACCTACGGCCTAGATCCTACACGACTATCAGAACTCAACCTACATCATACAGCAGTTCTATCGACACAAACAAAATTTTCTATTACACAGCTTATATAAAAAAACCTGTATCTTATCAGACATGAAATAAACAGATTTGTCAAAGGAACTGGTTGAATTCATAATCCAAAATGGTCATGATATGTTACATAGTTTTTTTACTCAGCCAATAGTTTGTTGTAGCTCATGCAAAATCACTCAGTAACTCATAGTGTTACGCATGAAGACAGATTAATGTTCCACAGGACACATAACACGTCATTACGGATACAGATCTTCCGAGGCAACTGACTCCACTTGACAACCAATCTTACAACAACCAACAGAAAATGCACAAAACACACACAAAAAAACTAACCTTATGACAATATGGCCCTAGATTAGAACATCTTCTTTCAGAGCGTACGCCGCTGAAGCGTTGCTGTGTCCACAATATGACGCCATTCATCTTCAGTAGTGGCCTTTCTCCAGGTAGTCGCGAGGCCAAAGTTCAGAGGGACAAGATCTGCTTCAATTGCACAGAGCCAAGTGTGGCTAGGTCTTCCTGCAGGTCACTTCTAGTCGGGCGGTACTTGTCGGATAGACGCTGCAAGGGCTCGGTGGTGGTCCTCGCGAGGGGAACTGCGAGCAATATGGCCGAAGAGCCACAGACGTCTATTAGTCACCAGGTGAGAAAGCGGTGAACAACCAGTGGTTCTTCTGACTTCCGCATTTGACACATGGCGAGTATACGGTATCCTCAAGATCTTGCGTAGTGCCCATGTGTCAAATGCATCGAGGCGAGAGAGCAGGTACTTTGTGGTGGCCCAAGTCTCGCACCCATACATCAAAACTGGCACAATGTATGTCTGATAGAGGCGTAACTTGGTTTTCAGCCAAATGCTTGACTTCCAGATCCAGATCCTCATCTCCAACATATTCATGCAGGACCAAGCTAAACCAATCCGACGCAGGACCCCCACTCTGCTGCCACCAGAAGAGTCAATCAAGCATCCCAGATAGACGAATGCATCGACCACTTCAACATGTTCATCTGCCACCTGGACTGTTGACCTAGAGGTGGAAGAGTGAAGATAAGAACATGCAAATCATAAAACCTAAGCTTAAACTGAAACCATCAGCAACAGGGTGAATGGAAATAATACACACTGTACACAGTGTGAAAATGTAGCTTTATGAAAACTGTCTCAATCGAGTCAGCACAACACAACGGCAAAATAAACTTACTGCAATACAGCCACGGCACAGCAGATCGGCATGTACATAATGACATATTTATCAGCATATGCGAATTAACAACATTCGCCTTGACAGACGACATGGTTATGGCTGACAACAATTCATCTACACGTACCAAACTGTCCACACACACACACACGCACACACTAGAACATGGAGCTCACGAACTTTAATGCAGAGCAACACATGCAGTAGATACAAATTACGAGCAAGCAGACTGAACAAGCACATAAAAATACTTTCACCGCAACAACTTCGTGCAATTGCAGCTGCTGCAGGCGAGCAACGGCAGAAGCAAACACAGCACTAGAACATGTGCAGGGTGACCACTTTTCCAAACGAAAGCATTCAGCTGTACCCCGTAACATACGTCCAACACTTAGACGTTGTGGCAGACAACTAACAAAACTAACATGTCAATACAAATCAGCAATATGATGGTTGCAAATTACATTCTGCCACGACAATATGCACAACTTCATGATGTGATCATGGCTCTAAAACTGTATTACCTGGATTTTCTCCAAGTTTCCATTATCAATATCCACTGCTGTGGCTTGTCAGTTTTTTCAGAAGTGTGGTCACCCCAACTGTAAATATGTGCAAGAAAGCTACAGTCTTTGTTCGCAGCAATTTTATCAGCAGTTAAACTGTGAAAGAACTGCAGCAGATGACAGAACTGTGTAATGTTATGCAAAACATAAAACGCTGGGGTAAAACAACAACCAAAAACAGCATAAATAGCAAGAACACAACTCAACTCGTCAATCAATCACAACATCATAATTTCAGGTTTAAAATGCTTAGCGAGGCAAAACAAAACGAAACAAGTCAATGACTACATCTGATTACACTCAGTAATTATGCTTCATTGCCACTGCTACTGGCACTGAACTACACCACACGAATGATGACTGTAATAGAAATATACAAACATGTTAAAATAAACAAAATTACGATGTAACGATCAAAAACAGTTAATGAAATGCAGACAATGCCACTTTATCACCAGGTTACACTGAGCAATGCAGAAACTAGCACAGCAATACACTGTACAATGAATGATATGGTAAAAACGAAGACAACAGCTGACTCTATAACTCTAAAATGGCACAGTATTTTCAACATTATGAGGCCAAGTGTCCATAACAACGGCAATTAGTCCTATCCAACAAAAAGAAAAATATGCTTGTGATCCATTACCATGATCAGTATATTAATTAAGCTGCAAAAATCTCACAACGAGCCACATATGTATTGCAGTTAAAACTCAACTGTAATGGAAGACCTGCAGAGGAGGCAACTTGGCAACTGAAACGTGGCGCAAAGTGAAGACTGCCTAAAAGAAGTCGGAAAGAATCGATCACAATGTGAAATGGCGTCAAAATACACGTACAGATCGGAGATAATGATTGAACGACGCACAATACGGCAACTAGAGATATCTCGACAGAGAAACCAACACAGCTACACATCACAATAGAGATTCCATCAACTAACGGAAATGAACAGCACTCAACACACAATCACTCTTCCTGCCGATTAACGCAAGCTGGTCACCAACACATCTCAGATCTCAATAGACACATGTTTGCAGATGACCAACGCACAATGTTTGTCAATGTATGGGATGAGCTTTTCAGACTAGGAGGAAAATTAACTGAGCAACTCTGATGGTTGGCAACTGTACGTAATTGTTTTAGGTGTTAAGTTAAGCAAGTTAATGATGATATAAAAACTGCAGAATGCACAACTATCTGAGATGAGTAAGATGAACAACACGAACGAGCAGAGTCACACGTAAAGTACAGTATATCTTACATAAATTACTTATCTGATGGAAAGAACATGCATTGGTCACACAGCAAAAGGCAACAAGTTTATTATATTTCAAGGAAATTACTCCGACTACAAATAAATATCAACAAATTTATCCATTTTAGACAACACATATAAAACGAAACAACACAGCTTTGCCGATATGGCGAACGGATAAACACATCTAACGCTGAAATAATTTTACTATTACCAACAACAATACTGAACAGCATTGAAACCTCCACAGGCAAACAGTTGTACTATCTGAGTCGACTTCACAGCAAAGACTTAGATAAGTCCCATGAGATTAAATATACATATCTGCATATGACAACTTGACAGAAATACTAAAAAACTGAAAAAAATCACAGCAGATGAATGCACAACCATTACACTCAAACTATCCTGTTATCATCAAAGAATTTGATTAGCTATCTTAAAATGCACAAATAGACAACGGATAAATGTGCACAACCTCTCACAGTACTCATATTCTGACTGAACTCACTACAAACACAGCCAGGTTTCAACACATAGGAGCTACATCTCACCTATAACGGGTTAAATTATTTTGTTAAAGAAGTTTATTTTCCTCCAAATTTAAAAATATTACATTTGGGGCTATTAACTGAGGTTGGCATAGTGCTGTAACATACAGCACTGAACACGTGAAGTGTGCGTTATGGGTTTAACTCTCATTGGGGCACTGTTGTCTAAAATATTTAGGTTATTTTCTCGCACCCGTTTACCCATTCACCAAGAAGTGTCATTTGGTATGGAAAAAAGTGACGATGCTGTGCAGCTAGAACACAGAAAATACTGGCAGTCCTCCACTGCATTTACAATGTGTCTCAAAAAACCTGACCACTACAATTAATATGACATAACTTCACCAATTCACAACTTTCACTAATTATTTTTGACACAGAAAGACATTGTTCAATTCTCCAATGATTACGATGAAAAGTTTTTAAATTAACTTCGAACAACGTATTATCGGCAAACAAGTTGCAAAACATTTGATTATTCAGTCCGATAGAAACACTGATCGTTTAAAGATTTACTTTTTCTGTTCATAAGGCAGCATAAACTGTGGAATGACGTGCAATTAAAAATTGCTACGGTAACTCGCTTCAACTGGTACTTTGCTGCAAATACAACTGTTTCATAAGGTTGGTTGACTGGCGTTTAATGGCACTTTCAGCACAAAAAGGCTATTTTTTATTATCATGCCATGTGAAAAGTAAAAGTTTGTTAAAGATATTAATTTCAGATAACAAGTAATAATACGTTGTTTAGGGTATTAGTTAAAATGTAAGAGAGCTTGAAAGTTGTGACAAGATGATCACGATGAAGATGAACAACTAAAGAATAACAGTAACTAAAACTATCATGAAAACATCAAAACAGTTCATATGAACTGCTTTGTTTAAAGGATAATGGACCCTCATGCAACCGTGTCTTTGTGGAGATGTACTCCTTGACAATATGCATCATTGGATACGGCCTGGCTAGCCAATTACTTGGCAAAGTAGTCCAGACAAACTAGGTTAACGTAACTGAAATAATACACAACACAAAAAAACCTAAACAACTAAACCTAACAAAACCAAACTAACCCTGGTTCAGGAACGCCTTTTCACCATCCGGCCAGGAAACGGATTGGGCCTATTCTAAAACAACTGTGCACGGGACCCACATGGGCCAACTATTTTATAAAGTTGTGGTTTAATTAAGAATATTAAACACATGTTATCTCTGAAATTTATTTAAATTAAAGAACTTTTGATCCAGTTATGTCAAAGTGTCGTAGGTTCCATTTTTGAGACACAGACCATCAAGTTGCTACAGTTGCCACGGAAACCACGCAGCTGGTTCTGAGCCAATTTAAATTTTTTTTTAACTTAGTGAATTGAGAATTGAATAAGGTCTCTCTGTGCCAAAAATAATTAGTGAATGTTGTGAAATGGTGAAATTATGTCATAGAAATCACAGCGGTCTGGTTTTTTTGAGACACAGTGTATAATCTAGTTACTGTTGCAATACCAAATAAATCACTGATGTGACTGCCTGGAGACTGCAATCAACTCTGGCCTTAACATTCAAATCTGGGACTACATTTAGCTGTACCTAATTGATCCGTGTCACATTTAGTACATCATCATCATCATTATTATTTCAGTGACACTGTAACAATTATGCTGCAGGGACACTTTACAATCACGTGATTAGTGTTGTATGTTCCCACAAACAACTACAACCATCAAAGCAACGTAATTACAGAACAAGCTCTAACTAACTGCAGGAATAACTGGACACATAAGTAATGGTCACACTGCTATCAGGAAAATTATCAAATCTCTAACAGTTTCATGACTACAAATACAGAAACCAAAGGCCATTATAATTTTATTAAATTATTATAAGTTTATTAAATTATGTGAAGTGTGGTGTACTATGGCACCGAGACAGAATGGCACAATTTTGTTTGGAAGTCTGTTACCACACACCACACACACACACACACATATCAACTGCCAAAGTTCACTAAGCCTTGTACCCAGTTGTCTCTGCGAATTACACAGAATTTACTCCTACAGCATCAGACAAAAATGGTTCGAAGTCTAAACGACTAAGCACAGTCACTGTTAAAATGCACAAAATTTGCACAAAAAATAGCAGCTCTAGATTGAAAGACGAAACGACATGACTACAGCAAGACATCATCAACTCATAAGCAGTCGACAGTTATTGCCATATCAACATCGGCAGCGGCGATCACAGTATCTACCTAAACATACACGAACTATCATCCCCAGCCAATAACCTTACACAAAATCGTGCAAATACACATCAGATATAGACGTAGCATTTACACTACAGACTTGACAGTGACATTTTCACAAACTTTCATGCAGATGAAACAGACCCACATTGTCATACAAACACTGAAAAATGCATATGGTGAATTATCATAGCAAGAAACTGGCAGACAACATAAACTACACGTAACATACACTCTGGAGGCACTTAGACCGACGACAGACAACTACATCTGTCTGATGACATCGATCGCTGAAGCCAAGATTCAGCGACATATCTAAGTACTATAAACACTGACGAAAGCAACGTTAAACGCACGATGATGCCATCAGCAAAGTAAACAAATAAAGAAGAGATGAATGCCGTTACTGAAGCAAGAAACAAACAAATGACTCAGTTTGGATTGAGATACAGCGCATTCCTACAACGCGCAATGACAATCAAGTGCTATGACACACGTACATTCAATGTCAAAATATCTTCTACACCGAACGCGAATTACCAACAAAAAACTGAATTGCATGTTGCTATCAACATTCACCCAGCATCAACAGCTTAATGTACACATATAAAGCCACAGTCCACTGATGAGCAATGTCTGTTAATGCTTAAAGCAGCTGTAATTTAAAATACTGCCATTTCCATGTACGCAAAAGCTGCCGTCACATCTCAGACTAACAAACGGCAGAAGTCACAGAACAGCGCCACAAATCGATGAATCAGCTGACTGTGATATCAACACTGTGTCCCAAAAAACTGTGCATTTTTGTGTCTGTCAGAACTTTGTCAAATTTCCACCAACTTTAGTAAGTTTTGGTAAGTAAATGGCAAAATGGCTGAAACTGTATGCTGTATTTTCCACCTAACCTGACCCACATCACCGTCTTACCTTGCGAAACCCAGATGTTCTCAATTGTTACATAACGTTGAAATGTATTATTTGCAACAAAGTATCTGACGACTGAATTAGCACACAGTAAAGTGAATATGGTTTATTTAGCAGAGTTATTAGTTGTTAGGACAGATCGACTCAAAATTATCAGAATTCGTGCTCGAAATGTGCCCCATAAACAAACACAAGTGCCTAGACGATTACGCATTTCTTGCATCTCTCTCTCGCTCCAGGAAAGCGACGGTATCGCACGCTGATGCGCCGTCCTGTTGAAACATAAAAAATCATCTCCGGACAACCTGCACATGTCTGGCATTGGCCTCTGAGTAAGAAAGTTGTCGCGACAGTATGCCCTCTTCACTTTGACACCAAATCTGAGCAATCCAGTGTTAGGTAAAAATTTAGAACATCCATCTTTAACAAGGTAGTGTAATGACATAAGTTAGGTTAGGTGGAAAATGTATATATAGCATACAATTTCAGCCATTTTGCCATCTACCTACCAAAATTTATTAAAATTCATGGAAATCTGACAAAAAGTTCTGACAGAAACAAAAATGCACAGTTTTTTTTGAGACATGTTGTATAATGCCCAGGAACAACTGGACATCACAGACAGCAATCCACCATCTCATACCGTTTTACACGCTCACAAACATAACATACATAATACACAACATTGCAAACGTATTCCAAATCATGCTGTCAGCAATGGAATGATCAACTAATATTACAAGACATTTATTTGCAATTAACAACGGGTGATTTCACACAAAATCAAAACAAAAATGGAAACAACAGTGTCATGAACCGAGCAAACATACACGGTTATAATACAATAGGATGTACTATATATATATATATATATATATATGTATATGTACATATATATATATATCAGTGACATTATAGCATAGAAAACAAACAGACATCTATCACACTGAGGCAGTACCCACAAGCTTACTGCTCAACAACAGTCACATCGTTCCCGTTACACGGACATTATACAAATCGGTAGAACGCTGTGAAGTAAATTCCAGAAACAAAACGATATTTCCAACTCCACTCGCAGCAGTCAATACGCAAAACATAACAGATTTGATCTGTACAACGACTTTGATGCAATTTTAATCAAGGCATTCTTCACTAAACTACAAAATTCAATAACCGACATACAGTAAGAACCTATCAGACAGCTGGTCAAAAGCCTATGACCAGAAGCAACACATCAGACTATATAACAACAATGCAACAATGTAGCAAATCAATACTCGTACTATTTGGCTGACAAACATACAAACAGTATCATCATTAGCACGGAAAATGTACATATACGACGGCAATTATTCAAAAAGTCTGTTACAATTCATCTACTAATAACAAACATGAGAAGCCTCGGCAACAAACAGATTTGCAAATGGTCGGACACAGAAAACAGCAACAAATGACACCTCGATTGCATATTGCTGAAGTGGCGACTTATCAATACGGCGTCACCACGGACATGACGAAGCGAGATCAGCGTGGTAATTAATCCGAACAACACGGAAATGTCTTGCCCAATACAGAACAATACTCCCTGTGTGACTATTAGACGAACGCCGACAAAAATGTGCCATACACACAGCACTGTACCTGGCGTTCTTCGAACATCTCGATATTATACAAAACTACTACACGATCAATCAGCGAAACGGACACATATCAACTGCACACTACCAGTTTATGTCGAGCCACGCATCATATAACTGGCAACCTGCAGCAAATTCTTACTTTCACCCTTTGCAGAAGAATAATCCTCCTTCGCAGCTAAAGGCTAAAACTACAGAAAAACGACAAATGTGCAAAGCAACTCATCTCTTTCTGCAGGGCATGCTCACATGCCATCTGACGGTGCATATGTGCTGGAGCCACGCCCTTTCGCTGCAGGTGGGGCAACACTGGAAAGGCCGGCAGCAGTTGACAGCTGAGTCCACTGACCGGAGTTCAGCAGGCTTTTGGCAGTGTCTGACGTCACAATGTCAGCACAGCAAAGTGGGTGTGGGCTGTCGGCAAACGGAAAAGTGCCAAGAGTTGCACGAGCGCTGATTGCATCGTCACGGTTCATGAAGCATGCAAGAGCATGGCTGGCTGACTTGTTGAAGAAGAAAGTCTGCAGCAGACCCTGCTGCAGACACAGAGACTGAATTCTTGAGCCATCCAGCTGTAACAACAAACGATCAACAACTATATGAGAACGACGACTGCTAGCGTTATACCAATGTTCTACCAAAAAGGGTTTCAACTTAAGGTTGGTTAGTTGGTTGAGGTTTAATGGCACTTTCAACACAAAAAGGCTATAACAAAATGGGATGCTAATGACAAATAAAATGACCGATCACGTAATTTCTTCTCGGCATTTGTTTCAATTTGTTTCCAACGATTTTTACTGGTGTATGCTAAATTTGAAATAACTGTAAAATTCCATCTGCAAAACTTCACCACTGTAAATGGAAATAACTAAAACTCGATATTTAACCTACGAGTTCCTGAATAATCAAAAAATATGTTGTCATGCAATCAGTTTTTAATGCAACGAGTTGCCAGACTAACAACTGCCCTTATTTCAGGAAATCCCAGGTAAACCAATACTAAATTCTTCGAATAATTCGCTCATTGTCACTATTAGCAGTTGAGATAACTTATTATAAACCACTGTCTCTCGTCTCGTCATTATTTAAATGCACTCTTATCAAATCCGTATCAACTATTTCTTTCCATGTTACCTTTGGTCTGAATCTAAGTTCAAACCCTCCATTTTACAATCCACACATCTTTTCATCCAGTCATGTTGAATAGTTTCATTCAGTTGGTGCAATTCAACATACAAAAAAGTTCTTACCAAACACATCTGGCTACAATTAAGTAACGGAATGTAGTCACTACATAATTACAGCCAGTTGTTAGTATTATTATTATTAAGACTGAATTTCATAGCAACATTATAGTCGATAGACTTCTAGGTTTCGGCCACAGCAAAAAGCTGCGGGAAAAAGAAAGTGAGTCACGCAGCAGTAAAGTCTTTTGACAGGTGCGGTGTCAGTTGTCAAAACGCTCAAACAGTTCAGTTTTCAGGTGGCGTCGAAAAATGTCCAGTGTCTCAGAAGACTGCACTGCCATTGGCAAACTGTTCTACACACGAGCTGCAGTTAAACTGAATGCACGGCCACCAATGGTAACGTGTTCGGAGCGAGGAACATCGAGCTTGGCCGACGACGACGAGTGTAGACGCTGTCGGTAACCAGTGTTGCTCGCCTGTTGGAGCTAGGCGGTGAGGTAATGTGGCGCCATGTTGTGCTGACATCGGTAAGCAAGAACTGCCAACCGGAAGGTGATAAGCTCGGGCACTCGCAGCCAATCCAGTTCCTTGAGCAACGGTGACACGTGATCGAACTAGATCCAGTTGTGTATAGTAAGAACTTTTTTGTACATTACATTTCATTCAGCTTTTCTTAATCTTTACAAAAACATAATCATATCTAACCTCAACCCCAAGCTGAGTTACTAATCAGTGTAGATAATCATCCAATCAAAGGAAAACAACATTCAAATCCTAACAACCACACTACACACTACATATATCACTGCTTTAACTTGAGGACGCTGGACGAGTAAAAGCATGTAAATTCACTAACAATAGCAGGCAAAAAACTAACTGCTCATTTATCGATATTAAAGAGAAAGAAAACGTACAGGGTAAGTGAATTTGTTCAGTAGCAGCCAAGTCGGAGATGAGCCAACTACACCACCACCTGTGTAATGAACACATCATTCAAAACCAATCTTGGTATACCATCATCACCAAATCGTTTCTCCTGTACTTCTCAGAAAGAAGCTAAGTATAATAAAAGCTATGCATGTACCAACAACAAACTTGTCCTGTGTCCCTTATTCTATGTCAACCTGAGTGAGCTCGTCCCGTTTCTTAACCTGCTTTATTTACTACGAACCAACGCATCTTAATGCAAATCTCTCAGTCTTAATATAAAATAACCACTATAATAACAAACAGTCTGAGCGCCAACATAGCTCAGCTGTGCTGTGTGGGACCCTCACAAAAATATCGACTTAAATTCTCTGCCAATTCCCAGACGGCTCGTGACACTCGGTATGTTAAGTGTTACTCATATCATGCCTGTACTAGAGTTACTGTCAGTGGTGGGGGTAGAAATGCAACAGTGCATGATCTGAAACCATATATGTAATATTTAACACAGAATAGACTCCTACTAAATACCTGTATGGACACAAATATGCAGCTTACAATAAACAGTTTTAGGCAACTTTTCCCCTGACAAGATTTTTTCCCTGACATTTCCCTGATTTTTAGTAAAATCCCTGACATTTCCCTGGCAGCTGTCAAATTCCCTGACATTTCCAGGTTTTTCAGACAACTGGTCACCCTAACAACAGTAATTTTGTAACATTTGATGAACAAATTGACCTAATCAGCATAATTTATTCAAATAATCAAAATCTGCCCTGTAACTTGCCCTCATGTCATTCATACCAAGTTTCAAAATCAGACTCGACGTGAAAATGATTTAAGTACCAGTCGACAGACGACGACTCACCTAGTCAACCCATCAAGCTCCACTCACCTTTAGTGACACCAGTGCTAAACACTTGCTAAAAAATTTAGAAGAATAATCAAGGTGTTTAAAACTTGGAAAGATAGGTAGATTAGAACACTAAACCTCACCAGCAACAGCTTTAAACTTGTCATTAGCAGCATTCCATCCACTGCCTCGAGCCCACATGGCAGAATCACTAGCATCTTGACCAAGTCCTGGTGGAGGCATCTGACGGACTCCACTGTTATCTGGCCATGAAAAGCGCGATGCTGACGGCCAGGCTTCGGCTTCAGCTCCAGTCATACCATCCATCGGACTTCCTTTAACATCGCCATCTGCTGCACCCTGATCCAGCTTCAAATGACTCAGCAGCTGCTGTGCAAGTGTGGTTAATGCATGTCCCTGGACGGGTGGAACAGCAGCTAACAGTGGGCCAGGCACAACCTGCAACAAGTCAATCTGCTGCTTGAGGGCAGCAATCTCAGCGTTCACACTGTCCAGCTGCTGTCGTTTCTGCTGCTGCGTCAGCATCCGATCCTGCTGAATACGAGAACGGTACTGCAGCTTTGGCTGTAGCAGAGACTGCAAGAACACAACTGCATTCTGTCCCTGCTGTCCCGGAACAATGCCGCTAGCAGGCATTGCCTGTGCCTGAGTAGGCCAACCAGCACCACTTCCAGACAGCTGTTTCCTGTGTCCAACACCAGAACTGAAAGCTGCCTGTGGATGAGCCATCTTACCACCACCCAGCTGCTGCAACGATGCAAGCTGGGATAACAGGGCAGCGTTCTCTGATGCTGATGCCTCACCAACACTCTGTCCTCGCAGCATGCGTCCTTTATGCAGTGGAATAGCATCACCCAGAGACGTCCCTGGCCGAGATGGATTCATTGAATCAACTACAATCAACATAATTCTCACTCTTACTCTCTTCTTACACAAGGTTCATCAATACTAATTGTCATACAGTAAACTAAGGTGGTCAACTGTCATTCACACAGTCACATGCTGTTTTCCAGAAATGACTGCTTCATATAGATCACACCCACATAACTGTCACACACGTAACAGTTCACTAAACTTAACCTTCACCCGACCAATCTTTCAGCCACACAGCCACACTTGGTAGCTTACAATGCAGCCAAACTCGCCTCGGATAGACACTGCTTACTCACTAATTTTGCAAACTTTTCAAAAAGTATGCCAACGTGAATTGCCAATAAACTTCTTATTCCATTTTTTTCCACAAAATTACGACTGGAACGTGAATATATGTTACGAACTCGGCACTTTTGTACATTTATTGTACGATGTTGTACCTATTCTACAGCCAAAAACATAAAAACGACCATTATATCTCCATTTTTGTCGTACGATGCGTATGCACAGTGTGGACTATGCCATGGCAAGATGTCTGTCCGTCCGTCTGGCTGTCACATGCCAGTAATTATTGAAACAGCTACACATATCATCAAAATTTTTCACTGCAGGTTAGCAAAACCAAAAAAACTAAAAAAAACTGTGCATTTTTGTTTCTGTCAGACCTTTGTCAAATTTCCATGAATTTTAATAAATTTTCGTAGGTAGATGGCAAAATGGCTTAAATTGTATGTTATGTATACATTTTCCACCTAACCTGACTTATGTCACTACACTACAAGGTTGTTAAAGGCAGATGTTCTAAATTTTTACCTAACACTGGATTTGTTACAATCAGATTGCTCAGATTTGCTGTCAAAGTGAAGAGGGCATACTGTCGCAACCACTTTCTTGCTCAGAGGCCACTGCCAGACATGCGCAGGTTGTCCTGAGATGATTTTTTATGTTTCAACAGGACGGCACCTCGGCGCATCAGCACGTGACACTGTCGCTTTCCTGGAGTGAGAGAGAGAGAAAGCTGCGAGAAACAACGTGTCGTCGTCTAGGCACTTGTGTAAAAAAGGTAAAAGGTAAAGGAGCGTATAGTTCTTCGTGAAATTCACCTCAGAACTACGGAACGCCACTTGTCAATGGGATCACACAGTGTTATCTGCCACCCGACAGAGGTGACCACCCCGCCTTCACCCCAACCGGGCAGGTTGGTACTCGATTTATCGACCCTGTAAGGATGAAAGGCTGAGTTGGCCTAGTT
>Ga0209339_1000324_pt1 | contig 17587 bp, 11 predicted proteins | sample OlaalgELextract3_FD_187376 | JGI IMG/M metagenome (GOLD analysis project Ga0209339, IMG submission 187376) | Olavius algarvensis symbiont microbial communities from Tuscany, Italy - Type A ELBA extract 3 (SPAdes) (version 2) | ecosystem: Host-associated > Annelida > Digestive system >... | reverse complement strand
ACGGTGCATCCTAGGCCTATAGTTACTATGGAACACTAATAGGAAACCCTATACCCCAGGAATTCAATGGTACAACTTTCGACCCCCTGGGGTGACCCCTAACCGGGGAATGGGCCCCCCGTGAGGCGCTGTTTGTCAAATTACTTTGACCTCTTGTTACCTTTAACGTTGTCGGCACCGATACGGAGTGGTACGGCGGGAACCTGGTGGATGCGTAGACTAGATGCACACCACATCACTTTAGTCTTTGCGGCGTTAAGCTGCATGCGGTTGCAGATCAGTTGGATGACAGTTCAGGCCCTACATCAGTTACTTACTTGTCTATCATGTCTCAGATCACATACGCACTCCAGCCTTTGCAGGCCAACTTACCGCCGACGACATGAACAGGATAAATACAATATCGCGAAAGGCTCAGCGTCGAGGTGTCACACATACACTGTACTGCTTTTGATATTCAGGAAATCACTGATTGTTTTGATCGCAAACTTTTTTCCAAGATTACCCACCCTGGTCATCCTTTACACCATCTACTCCCTCCCAAAACCTCTGCACACTGTACTTACAGTCTCAGAAAAAGACAACATCATTACCGGCTGCCTAATATTGACTTCTCTCAGTATAAAAACTAGCTGTCTTATTAATTAATGTCTGTTTAAGTTGGTTAAACATACTTTGTATGTTATGTATTATTAAGCGGCCGCTCGCGACAGCGAGAGCGGCTTCATGCGACTGGCGTGTTAATCTGTTCGTCTGTCTGTCTGTCTGTCTGTTTGTCTGTCTGTCTGTCGCCAAATTGTAAAAAAGCGATTTTCTCAAAACTAAGCAATTTAGAGGTATGGTCTCTATTGACGACCTATAAGAAGTCGTACATGCGCTTTTCAAAGAACCCATTATTGGACCCCTAAAATCAAAAAAATGGCGGAGATCCTCCATCTTCGATCTTGACGCCAAAATGCAAAAAGGCGATTTTCTCAAAAACTAAGCAATTTAGAGCTATGGTGTCTATTAACGACCTGTAGGAAGTTATGTAATTGGGCTTTTCAAAGAATTCATTATTGGATCCCTAAAATCCAAGATGGCTGAGATCCGCCATTTTGAAAATCGACATAACGTCATTTTTTTCTGCCGAGGGTGGTCCGATTTCGATAAAATTTCGCAGACTGGTGCAGAATGACATGTCGACTGCGGTGATGTGGTCGAAATCGAAACCAGATGTAGAATTCTAATATGGCGGACGTTTGGACGAATTCAGTGGCATGTCATCCCAGAGCCACGTATCATATTGCAGGGTGCTACCACTTGTTGAATTCACTGTCACGATTCCAGAGCCACATGCCACATTGCAGGGTGCAGTCATCTGGCGAAATCAACGTCATGATCGTGCCACATTGCATCGTGTAAGAATTCCATCCGCCATATTGAAAATCGTTTTTCGCCATATATTTTTTTTTGTTTTTAATGCACTTTAGGCTTTGACGAGCGGCCGCTTTCGTATCGTCTCCGATACACTTGTTTTTTATAATGTTTTATGTGTTTATCGCTTTTAGGCTGACTCATCTTTCATTATGTAGCAGCGTGCTCCTCACATGCAGAATTAAAAGGCTACTTGACTTGACTTCTCATCCACGCAGATATTTCGTCGATACAGACACAGTGTGTCACATCAGCACAAACGCTCAGAAACGGCGTTCTGTAAACTTGCGTACAGATGGACTTGAAGGTTGTGCGCGTCCACCAGTCGGGTGAGGTCTGCGGTGTATATATAAAAGAAACGAGATCGGTCCGAGGACCGAGCCTTGAGGTACACTACAAGTGACGACTGACGAGTTGAAGCAGGAACCGTTTAGCTGCACGATTTGTGTACGATTACTGAGGTAGCTTGTTAGCCTGTCGATAACAAGAAGCTCAGCTGTCGCAGAGAGACCGCGCGAGCTTCGTGACGTGTCATTAAATATTTCGCTAACTCAGTCAATATCATTGAAAATGGTACCACTCGAAAGCTTGGATACGGTTTCCAATTCGCATTACATAGTAACTATGGCTTATCGTGTTTCATGTCTGAGTTAAAGTGAGATATTGGTTGAAAATCACGATTTGATACCCCCGGCATTCGACGCCGCCCCCCCCTGCAGCAGGGTTTCCGTCGGAATATTGCCATAACGTTTGGTTTAGAAAAACTAGAATGGTGTGGCTACCCGATGCTGAAAAACGTTTGAGAATATATTTAGCCATTTTGTCATAATACCTGTGTGTGACGGACGGATAGACAGACAGACATCTGGCCACAGCATAGTCCGCGCTATGCATAGTGTCGCATGGTAGACTGCGTTCCGTAGTAACTATGGCCCTATCTTCTACCATTTCCGTGATAAAGGGAGCTATCGGTCGAAAATTACACGATTTTTTTTACCCCCTGCATTTGCCGCCTCGGTTAGGAGAGTCTCCGTCGGAATATTGTCGTAATGTATGGTACGGAAAAACTAGAATGGCGTCGCTACCAGGCGGTGAAAACATTTTAGGATATGTTTAGCCGTTTCGACACAATACCGGCGTGTGACGGACAAACAGACGGACGGGCAGACACACGGACAGACGGACATCTCGCGACAACATAGTCCGCGCTATGCATAACATCGTGCGGTAAAAGTTGAAACACACCGAATATAACGTAGAAATTCAGTAATGAATTACATAAACAGAATTGGCCTCGTTTCGGTTGAAAGGGAAACAAAGAATATCGTGACTTGACGTAGAATTGTACAAATCTCTGTCAGTCGTGAATGGACATGGATAGCTACAACAAACGAGCCGGCTGTTATGCTGCGGTTACTGCTGCTGCTGCTCTTACATGATGCTAAACATTCGCGGTCATTGTTCGCGACTGACTCGCGCGTAATCGCAGATTCACGATAATTGCGTTACTGGCCGCAGTCGACATCGGATCGCGCTCTATAATGCCCAGCAGCGTTCCAGCCGCCAACTGCCAGACGTTGATATGAGGACGACCTGGAAGACGGGGCGGATCCTGCAGCAGGATGAGAACAGACATATTACTACATCCATTCCGGGCACCTGTTCACAATACCACAACTGACGTCATGTGCTGTCAACTTGAAACTTAAGGTGCGTTTGCATTGAAAACTGACGTATTAGACATATTAGATTCATACATAGACATGCATGGGTCGAGGTTGAATCACGTTTTTGCCGCGCGTCAAGCGCGGCCGTCATGCGGTGTCTGTCTGTCTGTCTGTCTGTCTGTCCGTCCGTCCGTCACGTTCGTGGATTCTGTCAAAGCGAATAAATATATCTTCAATGTTTTTTCACTGTCGGGTAGCTAAGACATTCTAGTTTTTCCGTACGAAACAACACGGCAATATTCCGACGAGAACCTCCTAACGGGGGGCGGACAGACAGACGGACACCGCATGACGGCATAGGCCGCGCTTAAGCATAGCATCGCGAGGAAAAAAAATGGAGAAAAAAAAGAAAAGTCGTTCTTAGTCTTCGAGACAATATCATGCTAGCCCCACTAAGTCACGGCACGGCCCGGGACCCGCGCGCGAATTCGGTCCTCGGCACGGTTATCGAAATCTCGAATCTAAAATCTCGAAATCAATGATATCTGGCCTTGCAAGCAATAACTGCTGCACCGTATTTTGTATTTCGCACTTTGCGGCCGGATTTTTGTTTACTACTTGAACGGCTTGAACGGTCGAGCATCTGGCTATCTGGCCGACGACTTCCGTCTTGCCGGCCGCAGTCGTCCTGGTTCACGGTCAGCCGCCAGCATGATGCTGGACATCCTTCGTACGACGACGTCACTGGGAGACACAGCATTTGCCGTCGCCGGACCGCGTGTCTGGAACAGCCTTCCTCCTGCCATCCGTGATCCGTCACTGTCGTTGTCAATCTTCGGAAAGCTGCTGAAAACTTATTTGTTTGTTTAAGGGTCGCGGCGCTGGTGACTTACGAACTGGCGCCTTGGAAATGTACTGACTAACTAACTAACTAACTGACTACTATTACTACTACTACTACTACTACTACTACTACAAAGTCATGTATTAGAGTGCTGCTATCACACAGTTGCAGGGGCACTTTACAAAAATCTACATCTAAAACTGTTGCACAGCTCAATGCAGACGTCTGCTGACCATCTATAAGCACTCACCACCGTCCGTGCAAGACCGACCAAGCGCTGTCTCGCGATATACACAATCACGGTGGACGTGAATCGTGTGTATGACAGCAAGGTTCGACATCACGCTGAAGACAACAGAACAAAATCGAATTGTGCGCATTTGTAAATCCGAAGCCGAATTAGCTAATAATAAAAAACTGCGCTCGAGGTATTTTACTATTGAAGCTAACTACTGACAGACACGAAGCATCGCGCGGCCTCTTTGCGACAGCAGAGCTACTTGTAAAAACTGTAACATAAATTTTGCATACTTAGTATTAACAGTGATAATGCATGTTAATTGTTTTGACAGCGGATGTTAAATAATTTCAATTAAACAAGAAACTTAGCTATCGCTAACAAGTCGCGCTCACCAACATTCTAGCTTTTCCATAGGTCGACCGAACGGAATCGCAATATTCTGACCGGAACACCCCTAACGCGGGCGCCAAATGCAAGGGGTATGAAAAATCGCGATTTTTGACAAATATCTCGATTTATCTCCAAAACTATACAAAAAGAGCTATAATTACTACGGAAGAAGAATAGGAAACCGTACCAAAGTTTCGAATAGTGCCAGTTTCAATCACCTTGAGTGGCCCATAACTAAGGTCACGATATTATTCAACGTCAAATAACTCGAAAATGGTAGAAGATAGAGCTGTACCACAGTGTGTTACGTATGCTGTGGCTGTACTTACAGTTGCCGACCAATAGAAAGTCGTATATTGAACGGCGCCATATTCAATGACCTTAAACAACCCCTCACCCAGTTTTCAAGGTCACGCTATACTTTGGCGCTGAATATCTCATAAACGGTAGGAGATACAGACATAGTTTCAACGAAATACTAATACAGACTTACGCCCTTCTCTATAGTGTCATTTCGAATGATCTTGAATGACCTCCAGTGACTTAGCGAAATATTCAGTGACACGATTCAGTGATCGCGCGGTCTTTCTGCGACAGCTGAGCTTCTTGTTTCTGCTAAGTGTTTAATCATACAATACGATACTGTGTATTTAACGTGCAGCAAAAAGCTGAAGGATAGCCAGCTTAGTCTAACACACGGAGCGAACAAAAAATGTAAAAAAAAACTAAAAATAAACTGTTGAGTCGTGCATTGGGCCCGTTTTGAGGCCTCATCACTTGGTGGCTTAATTTCTGCCTGCCCCGCGTGGAAGAGAAGAAGAAACTGTTCAGCATGATAATCCGCTAAAATTCTTATTCTGTGTCAGGAAACATCTTAAGAAAACGGTTGTTTCATACTTTTTGTGGAACACAATGAGTGATCTGTCACTGTCGCGCACAGTGCACGTTGAACCGTCCATGCCGACGATAACGACAACATCGTAAATTTGCTCGTGCTTTACGTTGGTTGAGTACGCCTCGCGCACGCTCGACTGTCAAGACAACGTTTCAAAGTATGTCAGTGTACAACCGTCGTCCGCGCATTTGATATTTTTAACACGAAGCAGTGTGATGCAAAGTGCATTCTTCTTTATTCGAAAGATTTATTATGCGTCAACACCGTAATTTTTGTATCTGTGGGATTTTTTTGTCGTCTTCACTTTCTGTCGCACTCAGCTATGCTAGAATGCGACATAGGCATAGGCAGCGTGTCCGTCTGTCCGTCTGTCACACGCTGGTAATGCGTCAAAACTAACGACAGTAGGATCATGTGCATTTTGCCACCTGGTAGCTCAGGGAATCCTGTTTTAGACCAATTTTCATACCCTAGGTCTCAGGGACTCCTAACCTTAAACCTAACCCTGGAATGCCCCGCCTGGAAAAACCTCAGGTAAGCGTGCATCCATGCCTACTGTGTACAGTGCGATGACGCATGATAGCGTGCTGCTATTGGTTGCAGACCAGCCGCCGCTTCTAGCATAACAGATATTCTATACACGTGCGTATTCGACCGAAGAACTGCTATATGATGCTGAGCGCGATATGTCAGCGACAGCTGAATACCTTGTATTACCTCGTCCCGGCGATAGCCCACGACGTATTGTTTTTACACGGCTGTGTTTGTAACTTTGTGTGTCGCGATATTTGTATCATTTTTGGGTCTCTGGCTGTGTAAATCTTCGTGAATGTAGGTGTTTTTATGTGAGGGAATACTGCGTGCATGTATCCGTTCATAACATGTGCTGGCGGGCATCTACACTGTGTCCCCAAAAAGTAGTACACCAAACTCATGGCGACAACTTTTATCAATTCTAAACGGATTTTCAAAATTCTGTCACTGCTGAAAAAGAAGTAAATTTCCAACAAAACCCATACAATATTTCGCACCACACCTTCAGTATGTTGCTGTACTACTTTGTGAAAGTTAGAAGTTCGAATTTGTGGTAATTTACAAAAAAAATGTAAAAATTGTGTCACATTTGACGAAAACTGAAACGTCTCTTGTCATGTGGCTAAATACTGTCACAATAGTTGCTCGAAGTGTCCGTCTTTTGCCCTCACACATGCGCGAAGACGTGCACGCCACTATTCAATTGCATTGTCAATGATGGTCTGGTCTTTATGCCATGCCAAACATGTAGAAAATACTGCTTTCACAAGTGTTCACAACACTTGTTTAGATAAAATCGTCTGCTATTTACAAAGAATATTTAACAGGTACCGGAAATTGAAACAACAAGTAAGTAAGTAAGTAAGCTAAATATATTAAAATTGGGTGTGTGTTCCAAAATCAATGCAAGTTACATTTTCGTTTGCATTTTCTTCCAGATATGCCAAAACTCAAACTTCTAATTTCGCAAGGCAGTGCGGCAACATACTAAAGGTATAGTGGAAAGTACTATATGGATTTTGTTGGAAATTTATTTCTTTTTCCAGCAGTGAAAGAATTTTGAAAATCCATTAAGAATTGACAACGTTATCGCCATGAGTTTGGTGTGCTACGAGTACTTTTTTGAGACACAGTGTATAGTCGTGGTTCTACGGTTGGCCGAATTGCCGTCGTTTATTAAGAACTTCCAATTTATTGCTGTCTTCCCATTTGTTCGGCGAGAGTAGTTTGTCGCTTGTAATGCTTTATCGTCTACGACTCCGTGAACCGTCTACTTTTTTGTGAACATGGTTTTCGGAGTGAAACTAATACGGAGCGCCGCCGCCTAGAAGCGATCGCAGTTCGTAAACGATAGCGCTATCAGGTTGAAGTGGACGCCAGCCGCAGCTGCGATAACCGTGTCGAGGACCGAATTCGCGCGCGTGCCGCGACTTAGTGGGGCTAGCGTGTCTCGGAGATTATGAGTGACTTTCGTTTTCTTCACTTTCGCCAGTTTTTAACCGAATTTGCATAACTTGACGTCGTTTCGTTGCCGCGCGACTACAGCCTAGCGAGGCTGAATAGTGTGGGTCTTGCTGTCATGCGGTGTCTGTCACGTTCGTGTATTGCGTCGCAACGGCCGTAGTTGCTGTGGAGTGCGAATAGGAAACTTTACCCAAGCTTTCGAATGATACCATTCCGATGACTTGAGCCACATTTCAATGTTTCAACAACAGACACAGTCGCGCGGTCTCTCAGCGACAGCTGAGATTCTTGTTCAGTCTCCTCACACACCGGTTGCTTACAAGAACAAGAGGTCAAAGTAATTTGACAAAAAGCGCCTCACGGGGGGGGCATTTCCCGGTTAGGGGTGACCCCAGGGGGTTGAAAGTTGTACCAGTGAATTCCTGGGGTAGGGTTTCCTATTAGTGTTCCATAGTAACTATAGGCCTAGATGCACCGTTTGGCCACAGTGCACGCGCGTGACAACCAACGACCAACGACGTCACGACACAGCCTATCTCAATAAGCGCCTCTTTTACTAAAGTAAAGTGAGGCGCTTAAAAACGACAATAATAACAGGTTGTTGCTGGGATGATTACTCATAAACTAGATACTGCCTCCTCACCTTTCCCCCAAAGCTTTACGTTCCAGGCATCGTAAATAGTTCCAAGTGCGTCGACCAGTCAGCGTTAAGCGGCGCTATGCGACGCGATGTCTGGTAGCAGCGGACGGATATAGGACATTATCAGGTCCACTCCACAGGACTCCGTCTGCAGTCCGTCGCGTCGTTTCTGCTTTCCATCATCAACGACGACCACCTCTACGCCTACCACAGCCACCGTCATCGTCATCATCATCATCATCATCATCAGCTGCAGCAGCAGGAGCAACAACAACGTCATTGTTTTATTCTCGCATCTGGCATCCCTGATCGTGACAAGCTGCAACCATTTTCATCTATCCCTCAGTTTGTATTATAAGCGCGCATTAAATCTAATAAGACCAGGGATTTATACAGACCCCAGGGGGTTATAAACCCCTGGTTTTTATGAAACACCCCTAACATGTATACAGCAAAGGGAGGTTATTAGGGGGGGGGTGTAAACCAAGACCACACTATTAAGCCTATAATAGGCAAGAGGCTGCAGTGAGTCAGCATACAGTATCAATAGTCTGCTAATAAACGGTTTTGTCGACTTTTAGTGGAAACAGTGCAAAGGTCAAATTTCGGGTGGACTAGCAGCATTCGAGTGAATAAGTAAATAAGTAAGTCCGTGTGTGACACCCTCCGTTCTTGCTTTTTTGCGTACCCCCAAATATGAAGTCCTGGATAAAACTCCTAACAAGACTATGCTGTGGAATTTTAATATCAGTGTTAACTAAACATTTTTTTTATTTTTACCGCGCGACGCATATGCATAGCGCGGACTATGCCGTCGCAAGATGTCTGTCCGTCTGTCCGTCTGTCTGTCACACGCCGGTATAGTGTCTAAACGGTTATACATATCCTCAATTTTTCACCATCGAATAGCCCCACCATTCTAGTTTTTCCACACCAAACGGGATGGCAAGATTCCGACAGGGACCCCTTAACGGGGGCGTCAAATGCAAGGGGGTATGAAAAAATCACAATTTTCGACCAATATCTCGCTTTATCTCGCAAAGGATGCAAGATAGAGCCATAGTTACTATAGAAGGCGAATAGGAAACCGGATCCAAGCTTTCAAATGGTACCAGTTTGAATGATCTTGAGTGATCTATAACCCAGATTTCAAGGTCACGATATTATTCAACGTCAAATAACTCAAAAAGGTACAAGATAGAGCTATATTTACAATGGCGGACCAACAGTAAGTCATACGTCGTCTATCGAACGGCGCCTTTTTCATTGACCTTGAACAACCCCTACCCCCAGTTTCAAGGTCACGCCATTCTTCGACGCTGACTATCTCATAAACGGTACGGCATACAGACATAGTTTCAGTGAAATACTAATAGGGACGTCCTACTCAACAGTGTCATTTCGAATGACCTTGAGTGACTTTGAGTGAGAGTGACTTAGCAAAATATTCAATGACACGAAGCGTCGCGCGGTTTCTCTGTGACAGCTGAGGTTCTTGTACTGTCATATTATTGTACACTTTAGTTAAACTAAGCCACATCACTTTTTGCTACCCTTTACACTCAAGGTCACTCAAGGTCATTCGAAATGACACCCTTCAGTAGAGTGTGTGTAAGTCGTCCCTACTAATATTCCATTGAAACTATATCTGTATCTCGTACCGTTTTCGAGATATTCAGCATCAAATAATGGCGTGACCTTGAAATCGTGGTAGGGGTCGTTCAAGGTCGTTGAAAATGGCACCATTCGAAAGCTTGGGTACGGTTTCCTATTCGCTTTCCATAGTAACTATGGCTCTAATTGTATCATTTCCGAGATAGAATGGTGTGGCTGCTCTATGGTGAATAAAGTTTGGGGATATGTTTAGCAGTTTCGACAGATTGCCGGCATGTGACAGACAGACAGACGGACAGACGGACGACATACATCTTTCCACAGCATAGTCCGCGCTATGCATACGCGTCATGTGGTAAAAAAAAACTAGAGTGGTGTGGCGCAAATGTTTTTTTACTGCTGGATTTTAATAAAATGAGTTTGTTTGTTGAGTCCTTAAATCAATTAATTAACGGCTTGTAGCAGCGTTCTCGTGACCTTACAAGCTTTGCGCCGGTTAATCGCGTTGTCGACACATTTAACCGACCTGACTGCCCGCTCGAGGACGTGTTTACGTTACGAGGTCACGTGATCAACGAGCACCGCTCATTATCACTGACAGGTTGTCTGCGCTGTGCCAATGTCCCGCGGCGACTCGGCCGCTCTATTGGCCGCTCCTCAGTCGTCAGTTTTATGCCGTCCTGTCCCTCACACGAACGCTTACATCAGTAGTAAGCAAGTAAGTAAGTAAAGTAACGGCGGACTTGTACAGATCGTCGTCGCAAACAGCCTCTAATGCGTTACCGCTTCCCGTACTTCGTCGCTTATCTCCGTTTAACTAGTTCTCAGCCAAACACCAGCCAACACCGCGCAACCACGGATACGGGCTAACGCGATGCGGCCGTTGTCTCCCCAGCTTTAGTTGGTACTCACTGCGCCTACCCACATACGGATGGCTCAGGCTGAGCGTGAGCGTGTATTGTATTATGGCCACTGTTTTTGCATGTTTTAACAGCGCGTTGGGTACTCACTGCGCCTACACACAGAGGGATGGCCCAGGCTGAGCGCGTGGTTCTGCATCGAGGTGATTTACCCGTTTTAAAACGGTCCCCATCCAGACACTAACCACACCACAGACAGCAATCACGCATCGTCGGCCGCAATATTTGCACTTTATTAGTGCCTTTAGTTGCTATTGTATCCTTTCTGTGTGTATTTCTGTTTTAGCTCAGGGGAACGGGGGCACCTCAGTACTTTTATTGGGTGATCACACAGCTCTCCATCGTCGTCCTCTGATCCCTGGACTGTTTGTTCACATGACTCACGGTGGTCTTCCATTCTCGTCCCAGAACTCACCTCTTTTCTAAGTCTTTTCCTCCAGAGCCTTCAGTATCTCCCACGAACTGACTCCACACTGACATCCGCTGTTTAGTAGTCTTTGGCGTTTGAAGTACTGGCGAGTGCGGCAGATTAAGCCAGCCCAGCTGGCTGTTGGAAACACTATAAAATAATCTTACTAACTTACTTACTTACTTAAGAATAGATCCATGCCTCTGATGGCATTCAAGGCAAGAGGTAACGTGGATTTATGGTGAAATAAAACTACATAGTTATATCGCCTTTATCGTGACCCACCCCAAAGGCACCCATGCATGGATCACACAGTTTTACCTGCAAATTACACCATACCTGCCTTTACCTCGTAGACGTTCACCAGATGGCGCCACCACTGATTGTTGTTGCAGACATCTAGTTGCGCCTTACTACTCATTTATCGACCACAAAAGGATGAAAGACTGAGTCGGCCTGGTTGGGTGACATATAGCGGACGGTTTACCCACATAAGTGGTCACCCGTCAGCTGTAGGTCGAGCGCAGGACAGGAAAAGTTCGCCGGTCGAAGACCAATGTTCTACCGTTGTGCCACGCCACGCAACCAGCGGTTGCTATGTAAACGGTGCGTGTATCTCTCACTAGTCGGCTACTGATGCGGCGGCTGCTGCTGCTGCTGTTGCTGCTGCTGGTGGTGGTGCAGCACAACCAAGTCTTGTCACTCAATCTCTGCGACTCGCTTCTCTCGCCCAATCCGAGAAGTCGCCTCGCTTCGATCGCCCGCCCGCCGCGGCCCGGCTGGCCGGGAAGCGCGGGGACGCTGCTCGACACGTAGCGGCGGCGACGCTGTCGGTCTACGACAGCAGCGGTCGCCGACGAGTCGTAGAAGACGTTGGCACGTGTCAAACACGCCAGATCGTCGTCTGCCAGCGACCGACACCGACGACAGATACCCTGCCAATTAAACATTCGGCTGCTGCCAATAAATCCGCGCGCACCTGCTAGGCTCCGTCAGGTCCTCGCGCCAAGCTTCGTCGTTCGAGTTGCCCAGTGAAGCAGACAGAGACGAAAACTGTCAGTCGGGAGCATCAAATCGATGGAAAGTAAATGAACCGGTGGTGATTGGAGTCGACTTATATCACAAGTCAATGTCGTACACGCAACTAGCGTGTTCTTACTCGTACACGACTGCTAGCTGCTCACTCTCGCCTCCCAAGGTTGGTAAATCAGTCCTTATTACCGCGCGACGCGTATGCATAGCGCGAACTATGCCGTGGTAAGATATCTGTCCGTTCGTCCGCCCGTCTGTCTGTCCGTCACACGCCGGTATTCTGTCTAAACGGTTACACATATCCTCCAAGTTTTTTTTACCGTCGGGTAGCTCCACCATTCTAGTTTTTCGTACCAAACGGGTTGGCAATATTCAGACGGGGATCCCCTAACGGGGGCGTCGAATGCATGGGGTATGAAGGACCCTTACCAATGATTTCAAGGTCACACCATTCCTCGGTGCTGAATATCTGAAAAACGGTACCAGATACAGACATAGTTTCAATGGAATACTAATGACTTACACACGCCCTACTCAGCAGTGTCATTTGAAATGACCTTGAGTGATCTTGAGTGACTTAGCGAAATGTTCAATGACACGAAGCGACGCGCGGTCTCTCTGCGACAGCTGAGCTACTTGTCTTGCTTCAGCTAATGTCTACCAGGATGATAACAAGAAGCTCAGCAGTCTCGGACAGGTCGCTCGATGCTTCATGCCGTTTAATATTTCGCTACGGAACGTCACTCAAGGTCACTCAAGGTCATTGGAAATGGCACCATTTGTAGATCGCATACAACAAGCAGAATTGCCGATTCAACTTGTTTTACCGTGTTTAACAACATTGGCGTTTTGTATTGTTCCGCCAGTTGAGGGGGGACTAATGTGATCGGTAACGGACATGGTAGGCATTGATAAGGGGTGATCCTCTAGAAGTGATTAGTTTTTGATGTTGATCCAGATCCGCATGTGGATTCTAGATCACTTTTCTGTTTTCTTCGCCATTTCGCAATAGGGGACTTTTGGGAGATTTCTTGCCATTCCTGATGCAGTCACCAGCCGATTTTTTTACGAAACTTGGCGAAATGACTGACGCCAACAAGGCAATGGATCTATAACATTTTGGGAGAGATCCGGATCCGGATCAGGATTAATCCGGAAATCTGGATTCGAATCTCGGATCACTTTTGATTGAAATTTCGGCCTTGGCGGAGTTTTCGCTTTCTGTGTGCTCTTGTTTTATCTTCTTCATAAAACTGATAGTTACGTTTCTAAAGTTGTTAATATTTTCACAGTGGTTTTTTTCCTAAAAAGTTATCGCACACAAAACAACGATGATAACAGTGACGACTATAATGATGATGATGATGATAATAATTAGGAATTATTAGTAATCAAATTTACTCACTAATAATGGTAGCAAAATGAAGAGTAAGAAATCTTCATTATACTTAACTACAATTAAAGAGAAAAAGTTAAATTAAATAAACAGTATATGAAGCTCAGATCCAATACATACATAGTTCAGTTGCAGAGTGAACACTTCCATAGAAATAACATTAAAGAAGAATCCAGTCAGTACAGTGTCAGAACAATTTAGCTTAGCTAAAAAGTTGGCCTTTCTCTTATTCTAAATTCGAATTCGAAACAGAATACTGTCACTTAACGTCATGAGACTTTATTGAAAATATTTATTATGTACAGCTGTTCGTTCAGTGCGCGTCTTTCGGACTGAATTCATCTACTGCAACAACTCTAGCACCATCACTATCATCATCTTCGTCATCCTCATCATCTGGCTGCGTCGGCGCTGCTGAACCCGTCACCATCTCAGACAGCACCGGTCTGCCTCCATCTTGTTCCGCCGCTAACATGTACAGTTCCACGGCGGCTGCGGCGGCAGGACTGCTCGCCTACCCGCGAGTAGCCGCCTTCCCGGCCACCGACTACGCGTCGTACGGACAGCCTTATGTTCCGTTCGACTCGTCCGCCTTCTATACTCCGCTGGTAATCTGCTACCTATGAATATACTGTAATAGATCAGCCCGAGATGGTATGTTTTTGTCTCGGTTTATTATCCGAGAAACGTTTTTATCGCGCGTCAGCAAAATGACGCGCGATATTGATATAGCAATTCTGTCCGTCTGTCTGTCCGTCCGTCTGTCCGTGACGTTCCGGTATCAGATGAAAACGCTTAACATATTGTCACAGTTTTTTTTTCACCATACGGTAGCCCAATCATTCTAGTTTTATCAGCATCAAACATCTTCACGAAATTCCGACGGGGTCACCCCCCTGCGGGGGTGATAAATACAGGTGGAGTATAAAAATTTCGCGATTTTTCTACCAATAAGTCGCTATATCTCGTAAATGATACAAGATAGCGCCATAGTTACTATGGAACGCGAATAGGAACTCATATGCGATCTATCAAATAGTGCCATTTCAAATAACCTTGAACGAACCCTGACCTGTTTTGAAGGTCACACCACTGTTTGACGCTAAATATCTTACACTATCTTTATGGCTACAGACACGGCCATAGTTACTATAGAAGGCGAATAGGAAACCCAATCAAGCTTTTGAATGACACCGGTTTCAATGATTTTGAGTGACCTCTAAGCCAGATTTCAAGGTCACAGTATCATTCAACGTCAAATAACTCGCAAACGGTACAAGATAGAGCTATAGTTACAATGGCGGACTAATAGAAAGTCATACATGGTCTGTCGAACCGCGCCATTTTCTAACCGCGCCTTGAACGACCCCTAACCCAGATTGCAAGGTCAGGCCATTCTTTGACTCTGAGTGTCTCCGAAATGGCTAAAGATACGGCCATAGTTATTATAGAAGGCGAATAGGAAACCGTACCCAAGCTTTCAAATGGTACCACTTTCAATGACCTTGAGTGATTTCTAACGCACATTTCAAGGTCACGATATAATATTTAGGTTTATAGACGCCCTCAACGTATTGTGTGCGCAACTAACGCGCGATCCGTTTGCGATAGCTAAGTTCTTGTTTTGTGGGATATATCGTTTGGTGTAGATTATTTTGGTCAGGGGACAAATATCTCCGCGACAGTGCAACCGATTGTAGTGAAATTTTGCATGATGATACACATCACGTACATTCCAGACGTGCCTTTTCCCTTTTAGGGGAGGTACCCCTAAGTGATACCAAAATCCCAAATTTTGGGCCTTAAAGGTGTACTCCAGTCACAAAAATGAATTAGCCAAAACTATACTCGCCGTGTAGTGCATGCAGACACAAGTTATTTGAGATAGTTAAATTAAATTTACCCCGCTTGTGTGGCGAGAAAACAATTTTCAAACTTTTTGTTTTCGAAACTGCCGAGTACCAGCTGTCATCGCATTTATTGTATTATTCGTGGTTGCGGGATTCTATAGAGTCTTACGATGTAAATTGTAAACAAAACTAAACTGAATACGGCTATTCTATTAGTACCTCCGTGATTAATACGTTGCAGCAATTATAGAATTAATATTCTTTCGCTCCAGCAGACGAAGTATGTTGCCGAAAATTAACGCGTTTAAACAATATTACGTACGGTAACAGGAACTAGTTTTCCTCGCGCATGATGACATTGTTCATTATGGTAAAGGCGTACCAACTCAAGAAATGAAAATAGTACCTTTATGGTGGTTCTATTTTTAGCACAAAATATTGAAATAACAAAGTTCTTTTTTTATAAAAAACTGCTTTACTTAAAAATAAAATAATTACAAGTTTTGTAAAACTTTTACATAAGTCGTTTGTTAGTTGAAATCAAAAAGTTCGTTGGAGTACACCTTTAAAAACGAATATCTCGTAGTCGCAGCGTTACATGTCAATTAGGGCTTAACTGTCTAGAATGTAATTGATATGTGCCGCGGGCAATGACCTTGATCGACCTTCAAGGTCATTCCAGCGTGTCTGATAATAAGTGCAGCCTACTTTCCGGTCTCTGATATAAAGTCCAGACGATATAGCGAATGATAAAACGGTTTTATTATATGCATCTAAAAATACAGCATATATACACTGTGTCTCAAAAACTCGGACCACTACGACTAATATGACAACTTCACCGATTCGAAACATTTGCTATTTATTTTTGGCAGAAGAGAGGCTATTCAATTCAGAAATCACTATGGTAAAAGTTTTTTAATTGGCTTAGAGCCAGCTGCGTGGTTTCCATAACAACAGTAGCAACGTGACACAGACGAACAGCGGATTTCTGGCCTGACTACGAATAACGTAAGTAAGTAAGTAAGTAAGTAAGTAAGTAAGTAAACAAGTAAGTGAGAGTACTTTGTGACCTTGATCTTTGACCCCTGACCCCCAAGGTCGATTGTTCATGCCATTGCCCCGGGGGAGTATTTATGTCAATTTGCAGTGAAATCAGCTCATTCGTTTTCTAAGTATAACGTTCACAAGTTGGTAACAGACGAACGAACAGACGGACAGACGGACGGACGAACGGACAGGTCGAGAACATCATGTGTCCGGCCAGTAGACTGGTATACGGATAAATCATGATCGCTGTCGGTATTGCGTTCATGTGATTTTATCACGCTGAGCGCGTTCCCTCTGTGATAGCTAAGTTTCTTGTTCTTCTAGTGGTCTGTAGTAACTGTGTGTCTATCTTGTACCGCATCTGAGATATTCAACGTCGTATAATTGCGTGCCCTTGAAATCTGGGTTTAGGGTCACTCACCCTGTACATTTATGTACATCGCCTGGGCTATGTGTTTGCCGATGACATCGTCTTTCTATCTTCATTCATCTGTACACAGCGAGCCACAGAAACAGCTATATAGGATGTAACGGTGCGTTACGGTCGTTTACCGTTATTTAACCCTTTAATCGCCACATTAAAACATGAATGGGCTGTACCAAATGCAACAGCCCACCCATCAACGGCCAGTGTACCAACTTCGTATTATTAGATGTATAAAATACCACTATAATTGCCGTTAGAGTTTAAAGGTCATCGATAGTGGTACCAACAGAACGCCCGTATACGACTTCCTATTATTATTCCATTGTAACTGTCTTTTATCATTGCTGAGTTACCGGTATAATGACTTATTGGCCGACAACCTCCATACTTCCGCTTGTGCCCACCTCAGTCTCGTTTGAAGCCGTGGCCAGGGCTGTGGACATAATCTGCGGAACACTTTCCCTGTTGAACTTCGCCACCGCAACCTTCTATCGGACAGTTCCGTAGTGCGCTAAAGACGCATTTGTTTAACTGAGTCGGGCGCCTAGTGACTTAGTTTTTAGTGCGGCTTATAATTTTTTTACTTACTTACTTACGATATGAAAACTGGTATAACAAGAGGTCAAAGTAATTTGACAAAAAGCGCCTCACGGGGGGCCCATTCCCCGGTTGGGGGTCACCCCAGGGGGTCGAAAGTTGTACCATTGAATTCCTGGGGTAGGGTTTCCTATTAGTGTTCCATAGTAACTATAGGCCTAGGATGCACCGTTTGGCCACAGTGCACGCGCGTGACAACCA
>Ga0209339_1000323_pt1 | contig 17614 bp, 6 predicted proteins | sample OlaalgELextract3_FD_187376 | JGI IMG/M metagenome (GOLD analysis project Ga0209339, IMG submission 187376) | Olavius algarvensis symbiont microbial communities from Tuscany, Italy - Type A ELBA extract 3 (SPAdes) (version 2) | ecosystem: Host-associated > Annelida > Digestive system >... | reverse complement strand
GATTTGTACCAAATTTGGTATAGGGGGTCCCCTCGCGGACGTAATCAACTGTGCCGAATTTTTTTTCGATTGGTTCAGGGGTACTGATTTTGTAGGGGTTTGTAGGATATTCAAAATCAACACATTTAGCCTTTTGTCGGAAGATACATGGCGGCTATCACACAAACTATATATTTTAGAAAGCTCTGTTTACGGGCAACATAATTTTGCCCCGAAGATAGTATGCATCTATCTTCAACCGTTAAAAAGTTATAAAGCTTCAAAGTTGGCGATGCTCGAAAAATACTAAAAAATGCAACATATTTCTCCTTATCGAGGCGCCCCGCGTAAAACTACCTCCACATGCTATACATTTTTAGAAAGATCTCTCGACTGGTGTTAAACTCTAATTGACATGTAACGCTGCGACTTACCGTTTTCGAGATATTCGCCGTTAGATGACAAAAATCAGTGCCCTAGATTTCAAGGTCAAATGACTCGAAATGGTACAAGATAGTGCAATAGTTACAATGGTCGACCAATAGAAAGTCGTATATGGTCTATCGAACGACCCCTAACCCAGTTTTCAAGGGTCACGCTATTCTTTGACGCTGAATATCTAAGACATGGGCTGGCCAAAGATACGGCCATAGTTACTATAAACTGCGAATAGGAAACCGTACCCAAGCTTTTTAAATGGTACCAGTTTGAATGACCTTGAGTGACCTCTAACCCACATTTCAAGGTCACGATAATATGCAGCATCAAATAACTGGACTAATGGTAAGTCGTATACGATCTATTCAATAGTTCCGTTTCCAATGACCTTGGGTAAACTTAGCCGAGATTTCAAGGTCACGGTGTTACTACTGATAGGCCATTACTCTCGACGTATTGTATGTGCAGCTGACGCGCGATCTGTTTGCGATAGCTAAGTTCTTATAATAATTTTGAGTATGAGCTAGATTGAGGCATACAATCAGCGACGGAGATGTTGCCCTTGAAAAGGGGGCGGTGGTGTTGCACATAGTTTTAATTGCACGGTTGCACCCCCGCGTTTGTCGATATGCGTCTTGCTGACGCACTTGTTTTTTTCTGTCCGGTTACAGGTATCTCGGCGATGGTGGCACTGATCAGCGTGAAATATTGCATGATGATACATATAAGTCCCGAACAGATCTACGCCCCCCCCCCCGGGGCTCCACAAATACGAAATTGTGGGCCTAGTTTTGACCATTTGACCGCGTATATCTCGAAAACGGTAAGTCGCAGCGTCACATGTCAATTAGAGCTTAAGATCAGCTCGATGAGGGCTTTTTAAAAATGTAAGTCACGGGGCAGTGCACCCTGGTATGGCGGGTTTGTGCCTTGCTGACACACTTGTATAAATACAAGATATCGCCATAGTTACTATGGAAAACGAATAGGAACTCGTATGCGATCTATCAAATGGTGCCATTTTCTTTGACGCTAAATATCTCACAAAAATGGCGTGACCTTGAAAATAGGGTAAGGGTTCATACAAGGTCATTGAAAGTGACACCATTTGATAGATCCCATACGAGTTTCTATTAGCGTTCCATAGTAAGTATGGCGCTATCTTGTATCGCTTGCGAGGTATAGCGCGTTATTGGTCGCAAATCGCGAAATTTTTATACCCCATCTGCATTTAGAGCCCCCGCAGAAGACGACCCGTCGGAATTTCGCAAAGATGTTTGATAATCATAAAACTAGAATGATCGGGCTACCGTGTGGTGAAAAAACTATAACAATATTTTCAGTTGTTTTCACAGAATACGAAGACGCAACAGACGAAAAGACAGACAGATGAACGGACAGAATATCGCTCGTCAATATGCTAATGCGCATAAAAACTGACTATATAAGATCAATATACATTAATCTTGTGAAATGTCGCACATAGTGTCATACATTTCATTATACAGTAAGGTATGAAATGGCAAATGAAAGAAGCGCTAAGACAAAGTAAAAAGCTAAAAAGTGGAAAAACATTCGATGTGTCAGTGAGTCGTTTAAAACTAGCATCAACAGTGCAAACGGTTGCTTACGTGGCGGACTAGTGTCGTCAACACAGATGATGCCGACAATGTTCTCCAGGTAAGCTGCGAGTGTCGTGTAGTTATGTGCGAAGATGACATACTCGGGTTTGGACGCGATACCCTACAAGCATTCATCATTTTGCGGTAACGTACCCTGCATCGTCTGCAGTAGCCTATAACGACATACAAAGCTTAGCTGTCGCGGGAAAAAACGCGCGACTGTCCGTATCATGTTGAAAATTTTCTTAAGTTATCATTTCATCACGGTTGATAACGACTGTCTATGAGATTGCCGATAATGGCGCCCCGTCTTTCAGCGAAGCAGATCATCAGGGGCGGCACAGCCAAAAATCAACTGCCTATGCACGCTCCTCCTCTCCCATTCTCTTCCTTCCCCTTCCTTTTCCTCTTCAATTCCCTCATCCTTGTCCTTTCCTCCCCTTTTACCTGAAATCCAGATATTTATGGGGTTTGGGGAGCGTTGTGAGCTTCCCCAGCGGGGTCTGGGGCAGAGCCACGGCCACAAACGCAATTCGGCGCATTTTCAGGTCGAAAAATGCGTCTGCTGGAAAACAACTTTATGCGGCTTGCAGCGGCAACAGGGTATTAGTGAGTTAAATTTCTTCACGTTTCATGAGGAAAGTTAATGAAAAAAATTATCTTCTTCTGAATTGGTGCCTATAAGCACGCTAATGAGAGTGCCTAACAAGGAGGAAAAGGTACCTAGGCGGTGTGACTGAAAGTGCTGGAAAATGACAGAGCACGAAAGTTTCAGGGGATAGAAAATGCAGGACTGGAATTTGCCAGACGAATTCGTAGCGGTGGAAAATGTAGGACTGGATAATGACGGACCAACAAAAGACTTCAACGATGGCATGGTTCAGGCGGTAACGTTCGCCTATCTCATCTACAGACACGTTTCTTGTTTTCTATCGTAACCATGCGCCTGTCTTCTATCGTTTCTGAGATATAACGATATATTGGTTGAAAATCGCGATTTTTTATTTACCTGTATTCGACGCCCCCCGTTCACTGGGACCCTGTCGGAATTCTGCCAGGACCTACAGGGTGTTTCAAAAGTAGCCCACAAAACGTTTTGGAATTATGTTAACTTCGGTTAAGTCTTTTTGCGTGAAATTTTGCAAATTTGTTGGCAATTCATATCCACATATACCTACCAACCTTTGTATATTTATCTTAATATTTCATCAAATGGCGTTAATTTTTCCACGAATACACGTAGTTTTCACTCTGTCAAGTTTTGAGTAGGCCTGTTCAGCCAAAAAATGAAAATGTAGCTTTTTGGAAATGACGTCATTTTTTCGTCATTGCGTGCCTTAGTATCCGATAATGGTAAACAATCGATAACTGTCTAATTTTTACCGCGCGACGCGTATGCATAGCGCGGACTATGCCGTGGCAAGATGTCTGTCTGTCTGTTTGTCCGTCTGTCTGTCCGTCTGTCCGTCACACGCCGGTATTGTGTGTAAACGTTTACACATATCCTCAAAGTTTTTTCACTATCGGGTAGCCCCACCATTCTAGTTTTTCCACACCAAACGGAAAGGCAATATTCCGACGTAGACCCCCCTAACGGGGGTGCCGAATGCAAAGGGGCTATGAAAAAAATCACGATTTTTGACGAATATCAGGCTTTATCTCGGAACTGATGCAAGACAGAGCCATAGTTACTATGGAAGGCGAATAGGAAACCGCACCCAAGCTTTCGAATGGTACCATTTTGAATGACCTTGGGTGACCTCTAACCCAGATTTCAAGGTCACGATATTATTCAACGTCAAATAACTCAAAAACGGTACAAGATAGAGCTATATTTACAATAGCAGACCAACAGATAGTCGTATATGGTCTATCGAACAGCGCTATTTTCAATGACCTTCAACAACCCCTAACCAAGTTTTCAAGGTCACACTATTCTTTGCCGCTGAATATCTCATAAACACTTAGCCATAGTTACTATAGAAGGCAAATACGAAACAACACCCAATATTTCGAATGGTACCAGTTTGGATGACCTTCATTGATCTACAACCCATATTTCAAGGTCACGATTATTCAACGTGAACTAACTCGAAAATGGTACAACGTAGAGCTATGCTTACAATGGCGGACCAATAGAAAGTCGTATGATCTATCGAACGGCGCCATTTTCAATGACCTTGAACGACCCCTGCCCCGGTTTCAGGGTCACGCCATTTTTGACGCTGAATATCTCGGAAACGGTACGATATACAGACATAGTTTCCATGGAATACTAATAGGGAGTTACACACGCCCTACTCAACAGTGTCGTTTCGAATGACCTTGAGTGACCTTGAATGACTTAGCAAAATATTCAATGAAAAGAAGCGTCGCGCGGTCTCTCTGCGACAGCTGAGCTTCTTGTTACTATTAACGTTTTACTGACATTGTTTTAAAGCTTGGTAGGGCCTACCAACAGGAAAATAATGTCTTACACAACAAAAGAATGCATGCATATGCTGTGTCTCCAACTGCCTGGTTTACGCAGAATGGCTGAGCCAGTGCGGTCGACTCGACTGCAGACTTTCTTAACAGTGCTCAACTTTCACCCTTTGTGGGGGTAACTGGAAAATAATGATGGCTTTCTTACCAAATACTTGCTCACAAAGTGCCTCCATGAATTTTTTGTCGTTGAAGACAATCATCCCTTCGGTAGGCTCTACCAAGCTTTCAAACAATATCAGTAAAACGTTAATAGTAAAAAAATCAGACAGTTATCGATTGTTTACAATTATTGGATACCAAGACACGTGATGACAAAAATGACGTCATTTCTGATAACCTGGTACACTGCGTTTTCATTTTTTGGGTGAATACTCAAAACGTGACAGAATGAAAACGATGAGTACTCGTGAAAAAATTAACGCTATTTGACGAAATATTAAGATAAATCTACAAAAATTGGTAGATATATGTGGATATGAATTGCCAATAAATTTGAAAAATTTCACGCAACAAGACTTAACCGAAGTGAAAATAGTCAAAAAAGTTTTTAGGGGGAGCTACTTTTTTGAAACACCCTTTACACATGTGCGAAAACTTGAATTATGTAGCTACCGAATAATGAGAAATGTTGACGTTTAAGACGTTTCTACACAATACCAATGTGTGATGGATAGACGCCAGGACGAACGTCAAGACGGATTTGCTATAGAAGACACGCTATAGAAGAGACACAAACTTCGGCCTTAGATTAATGAGATTAATAACTATTTTCCCTGAGCGCAAACTCATTTACTATTCATTGATCACGCCGCCGATATCGCCGTGTTTGTTAGACAACGCCGCTCGCTGTATCGTGCGCATTATGTATCGTGCGCATTCTATATTTTTTTCTCTTTTGACGCGACTGCTCAGCAACGGCTGGACGGATTTTTACCAAATTTTTACTAACAGACGCCTTTACGGCGTTATTCGTTAATGGTGCTACCACAATGAAAATGCAGCCCCCCAAAATGGGGCTCAATGCGTCAATTTTTTGAGAGAAAATTCAGATTCCGCCTTCTTCGGACGGCCGCTGCGCGGAAACGAGGAGGAATTCTCGGAAAACTAAAAGAATTGGTAGAACTACAATATCGTGCGACTGGTTGTTCTGTACGTATCGCCGATACAATGAAGCGCTGCGGGCTACTGGCCAAAATGCACAACTTAACACGAGACCCCTATAACTCAAATGCTCCCGAACGGAATTTCACCAAACGAGAACGTAACGGTACCCTAGATACTGAAGTTAGGCTAAACCAGTTTTTGAGCGCGTTTGGGGTGTGATCACATAAACGCGCTATATAAATTCACTATTACAAATTCACTATTACTTTAGTTTTTAGAGAATTCCTCCTCGTTTCCGCGCAGCGCCGTCCGAAGACGGCGGAGGCTGACTTTTCGCTCCAAAACTGGACATTTTGAGCCCCAAAATTTTGGGTAGACCGATTTTAATGGGGGTACGACCATTAACGAATAACACTGCAAAAATGTCTGTTGGTAAAGATTGGTGAAAATCCGTCCAGTAGTTTCTGAGCAGTTGCGTCAAAAGAAAAAAATAATAATAATATAGGAAAACAAAAACACAGAACGTGGACAAAAACACAAGACGTCGCATTCGCTTGCAGCGAGCGGCGCCGTCTAATAACCGGTTGATTTTATACAGGAAATAGTTTAATTAAGTTTCGATGAGCGAAAAATCGCTTCACTTTTTTGCTCAATCGACAAGTAAACAAACACGGCGATGTTGGCTAGATTTAATAGTGACCATGATGTCGGCGGCAATGACCAACGAATAGTTCATGAGTTCGCGCTGAGCTAAACTGGTTATTAATCTCAGCTCTGAAGTTGATCCTCGGTCTCTGGTTTGGTCTCAGCGAAAGACTAATCCAACAAGAACTTAGCTATCGCAAACAGATCGCGCGTCAGCTGCGCACACAATACGTTGAGGGCATCTATAGGCATAAGTATTACACCGTGACCTTGAAATCTAGGTTAAGGGTCACTCAAGGTCACTGGAAACAGAACCATTGGATAGATCATACACGACTTACTATTTATTTAGTCGAGTTATTTGACGTTGAATATTATCGTGACCTTGAAGTGTGGATTAGAGGTCACTCGAGGTCATTAAAAGTAGTACCATTTGAAAGCTTGGATACGGCTTCCTATTCCTAACTATGGCCGTATTTTAGCCATTTCGGAGATATTCATCGTCAAAGAATGGCGTGACCTTGAAATCTGCATTTGGGGTCGTTCAAGGTCATTGAAAATGGCGCGCTTCGATAGACCATGTACGACTTTCTATTAGTCCGCCATTGTAACCATAGCTCTATCTTGTACCATTTGCGAATTATTTGACGTTGAATAATAACGTGACCTTGAAATCTGGCTTATAGGTCACTCAAGGTCATTAAAACTGGTGACATTCAAAAGCTTTGGTGCGGTTTCTTATTCGCCTTCTATAGTAACTTTGGCCGTATCTGTAGCCGTTTGTGAGATATTTAGCGTCAAAGAGTGGTGTGACCTTGAAAACAGCGTTAGGGTTCGTTCAAAGTCATTGGAAATGACACCATTTGATAGATCGGATACGAGTTCCTATTCCTCTTCCATAGTAACTATGGCGCTGTCTTGTATTGTTTGTGAGATATAGCGACTTATTGGTAGAAAATCGCGAAATTTTTTAACCCCACCTCTATTTATTGCCCCCGCAGGGATGCCCCCGTCAGAATTTCGTGAAGATGTTTGATGCTGGTAAAACTAGAATTATTGGGCTACCGTATGATGAATAACGATGACAATACGTTAAGCCGTTTTCATCTAATTCCGGAACGTCACGGACAGACGGACGGACAGACGGACAGATTTACTATATCAATACCGCGCATCAGTGTGCTGACGCGCGATAAAAAATGAAATCATCCAATGTGTGAATAAAATATATACGTGCTTGCTAATAATTGCAAAACTTGGTCGATGGGTTTGAAAGTTATTGAGCGGACGTACATTCCGACGAACAATAACCGCTAAAACTAGACGGGCTTTTCTACGCGGATCCGAAAAAAAAACATTACGTCGTACCTCTAATTCGGCTATTTTAATCTGGTTAGTGACACCGACGACATATACGGTGGCGTACTCCTGCAGCTCTTTAGCATCACGCAGCGTCAGTTCCGAGTCGACGTTCGAGTGTCCGTCCGTTATAACGATCGCAATGTTCGGAACATTGAGTCGATCACCAGTGTCAGGATTAAACACATCCTGCCGCAGATGTCTGTTTACCACAAAGTAAGATGTGTTCGACATCGCAGTAGACTCCTACAAGTAGCTCTGTTGTCGCAAAGAGGCCGCGCGATGCTTCGTCTCTGTCAGTAGTTAGCTTCAATAGTACAAAACGTCAAGCGCAGTCTTTTATTGTTAGTTACATAGGTTACAGATTTATCACTGCGTATAATTAAATGCTGTTCTGTTGTCTTTGGTGGCGTAACGTAGAGACTTCTTGTCATAAACACTTCGTCGTCGTCTCCCGTCATCAACAAACTCCGCTGCTTAGTCCTATTGCTACCTTCGATAAGTGTCACAACTTGCCATGGTCTAGCTGGCGGCACCGTCTTGATAACACCTAGCCGACTGAAGCGTGCAATGAAGCCAGGTACTAATCGGGAATTGAGATTTTTCAATTTTGCCTACCTCACCTGCAGTCGACGCCCCCGTTAGGGGGTGGGTTCTCGTCGGAATATTGCCATTACGTTTGGCATGGATAGAAATAACTAGAATGGTGTGGATACGCGACAGTCAAAAAATTTGAAGATATTTTTATTCGTTTTGACAAATGTACGAACGTGACAGACAGACGGACAGACAGATGGACGGACACCGCATGACGGCATAGGCCGCGCTTATACATAGTATCGCGCGGCAAAAAGCGTGAATACACGGTGCGACGATCGCCGCAACTATACTGTTTTTTGCAACCGTTGCAGCAACACTCAGCGTGAGGGTAAGTCATTTACTGAATACGCGCGTGATCGTTGTTGCAAGTCGCGTGGATCGTCTGCACCGTGCCTTCACCATGCCCAGTTTCAACACTGCAAGAGAACAAGAAGCTTAGCTATCGCAAACAGACCACGTTGAATATTATCATGACCTTGAAACCTGAGTTAAAGGTCACTCAATGTCACTCAAAATGGTACCATTTGAAATCTTGGGTACGGTTAGATAGATAGATAGATAATGTCAATTTATATAGCGCATCGTCGTAGAAAAACCTCTAATGCGCTGGACACACCAGTACTTAGCGAACAAGAACGTTTTCAATGAACGTCTGAAAGACTCGTTACTACAGGTCGGATCACGTCTTTTAAGCTATCAACTGTAAAAATCCGTTGAGGGGTCTGACCTGTAAGCGAGTTGACACAAAGTGTGACGGACACACACACACAGACACACAGACAGACAGACAGACAGACACACACAAGTAAATTTATATTCTGTCCATGCATAGCATTGGACAGACAAAAACTATGACAATGTTAAGCCGTTTCCGTACAATATCGGAACGTGACGGACAGACGGACAGACAGACAGACAGAATTGCTATATCAATATCGCACGTCACTGTGCTGACGCTGCACAGGAAATAAACTACATGCTATTAAACCTACTGTAGGTGGCTTAGACAGAAAACATGTCTATCCTGCCGTGATTCAGTATTACTAAATCGGTCATACTCGTTTAACGCACTCTTACCTACTCTCAGGTGATCACATATCTGAATGTGGTATATTTAAATTCAATATAATTCCATATTAATTACCAATCTATTTGTATTCTTGCACTGTGCACATGTATATGTTTGTTTGTTTGTTTTTTAGTTAGATTTTTTTATTTTTTTTTGCAAGGCGGCCAGCAATGTTGGGCCTTATGGGCTTTTCTGGCAACCTGCCCTTGTACGTTATTCATCGATATTATATCTTTGTGTTTATTGATCGGGCAAATAAAGATGCTTGCTTGCTTGCTTGCTTGTCAGTGCCCACTAACAGTTAAGCACATCCTGATGGAATGTGTTGATTTTAATGATGTACGAAACAAGTTGTTGCTTCTTCTACTAAAGACTTATTTGATAATGTCGAAGCACACAGCATCATTGATTTTATCAAAGAAACTCGTTTTATATAAGCAACTTTAATGTTTACATATTAATGTTTGTTATTTACTTTTTATTCTAGCTCAATAGCCTTGATCTTGCATGCAAAATATGGCGTGAATCGGCCCGCGGGTTGCTGAGAAATCGTTGACCGAACAAACAAACAAACATACAGTAAAACAAATACCTCGCCCTTCGCTCTACGAGCGAATGGCGGGTAATAATAATACAGTAATGGTGGTGGTAATGGGATGGTGATGATGACGATGATGACGACGACGACAACAGTCGCGTTTTTCATTCTCAGCCAGAGTGCGGTAGGTTAAGCTGACGTCACGCCAACCAACCGGTGAATGAAAAACGACCCCGATTAACCACGCCACATCCGGGACATTACATGCCTAACCACACGTCCAATCGAACTTTTTCCCGGTTGGCAATAGGTTGACCTAGTTACATAATTAGTTTCCATATATGGCAAGACAGGCGGGGCCTAGTTAACCAACCGCACTCTGTAGGTTGAGAACGAAAAACGCAACTAATATAATGACGACGTGACGAGTAAAGAGTGACCTAAGTCCAAGGGCGGTGTTAGTGTTTTCGCCGTAGCCAACCATGTCGTCGACAGCCTTGTAGACATCGGCCTTAGCACTATCGGCATACGTGTTGAAGTTGAAGACGGTGTCGACCGTTTCGCTGAACTGGACGACGGCGACGAGGTTCTGCGTTGATCTGACATCAATGCGGCCAATGATCCGGTTGACGAATCGCTGTATTAGACCGAACGTTTTATCCGGGTCATCAACGATGCTCCCGGACGAGTCGACCAGAAACCCAATGTCTCTGTACTGACATCCTACGAGGCAGAAACGAACACATTATTATACTTGTCACAGCGACTCGTCCTTATGTCACAAGCTCAGCTGTCGCAGAGAGACCGCGTGTGATGCTTCACGTCATTAAATAAATCGGCCTATATCACTAAGTCACTCAAGGTCATTCGAAGTCATTCGAAATGACACCTTTGAGTAGGGCGTGTGTATGTCCCTATTAGTATTATCGTTTCTGAGATATTCAGCGTCAAACACTGGCGTGACCTTGAAATCTGGGTTAGGGGTCGTTAAAGGTCGTTGAAAATGGCGCCGTTCGATACACCCTGTACGACTTAGGCCTACTATTGTTCTGCCATTGTAAATATAGCTATCTTGTACCATTTTTGAGTTACTTGACGTTGAGTAATATCGTGACCTTGAAATCTGGATTAGGGGTCACTCAAGGTCATTGTAACCTTGAACAATGACAGTATTTACAACTATTTTAGCAGGGCCCTCAAATTAAATTGGGCAAGTAAAAACGGCGAGTTCTTCAATTTTCGTCGCACTATCTCACAGCTTTTCCAAAGTTCGCTGTGTATAGAAGCGAATGAAAACAGATCCATGCACACTATCAGCAGCAAAAAGGTAGTCCAGGGTCTGTAGATTTCAGTGACGTTAAATACAGAGCGTGCATAGGCCTAAATTCGCAAGGCGAGTGACCCCTAACCTAGATTTCAAGGTTAACGTTAAACATCTCGAAAATGGTACAAGATATCATCATCATCATCATCATCATCATTATCATAGAATTTATAGTGCGCCTATTACAGTGTGGCCACGGACATAGGTGCATTACATTGTCAATAAAACTAAAATTAGTGAATAGTAAAAACAATCAGTCTGCAGAGTTATAACACTGAACGAAGAGAAATGTCTTGAGTTTGTGTTTGAAAGATGTAGTATTTTGCAGCTGGTAATAGAAAATAGATAGAGCTACACTTACACTGGCAACCTGATTGATTTATCGAATGGTGTCATTACCGCGCGACGCGTACGCTTAGCGCGGACCATGCCGTCGCAAGATGTCCGTCTGTCTGTCTGTCTGTCTGTCTCTCACACGCCGGTATTGTATCTAAACGGTTATACATATCCTCAATTTTTTCACCATTGGTAGCCCCACCAGTATTCCGACGAGGACCCCCCCCCTCCTAACGGGAGCGTCGAATGCAAGAGGGTATGAAAAAAGGTCACGATTTTCGACAACTATATCGCTTTATCTCGCAAATGATGCAAGATAGAGCCGTAGTTACTATGGAAGGCGAATAGAAAACTGTACCCAAGCTTTCGAATGGTACCAGTTTGAATGACCTTGAGTGACCTATAACCCAGATTTCAAGGTCATGATATAAAATAATTCAAAAACGGTACCAGATACAGCTATATTTACAATGACGGACCAATAGAAAGTCGTATATGGTCTATCGAACGGCGCCATTTTCAATGACCTTGAACAATCCCTAACCCAGTTTTCAAGGTCACGCTATACGTTTTACGCCGAATATCTCATAAACGGTGAAAGATACGGCCATAGTTACTATGGAAGGCGAATAGGAAACCACACCGAAGCTTTCGAATGGTGCCATTTTGAATGACCTTCAGTGACTTTTTCAAGGTCACGAGTCCTTTTCAAGGTCACGATTATTCAACGTCAAATAACTCGAAAATGGTACAACATACAGCTATACTTACAATGGCCGACCAATAGAAAATCGTATATTATGATCTCGAACGGCGCTATTTTCACAGACCTTGAACGACCCCTACTCCCAGTTTCAAGGTCACACCATTCTTTGACGCTGAATATCTCATAAACGGTATGACATACATAGTTTCAATGAAATACTAATAGGGACTTACACACGCCCTACTCAACAGTGTCATTTCGCATGACCTTGAGTGATCTTGAGTGACTTAGCAAAATATTCAATGACACAAAGCGTTGCGCGGTCTCTCTGCGACAGCTGAGCTTCTTGTTTTCAATTACCTTGAATGACCGTTAAACCAGAATTTAGGGACAGACCATTCATTATTCGACGTTGAGTATCTCAGATACGATACAAGATAGACATATAGTTACTGCAGACCACTAACAGAAAGTGGTACGTGGCCTATTGAATAGTGCCATCGCCAATGACCTTAAGTGACCTTTTAATTTCATTTCAGATACCGTAAACGGTTTCATTGTCTGTGTCTAAAAATACATCATAATTACGAAGTAAATTACAATGGCTAGACGTCATATGTGAGCAATAATTTCTACTGTCGTATTCGACCGGAAAACTGTTATGAGATTTCGAGCGCGACCTGTTAGCGACAGCTACGTTTTTTGGTTGATAACGTTAAAACTGCGGAGTTGTCATGTTTAAAGCATCATAACTTCATCAATATCGTGGATATTAAAAGAAAATTAGCACAGGTGCGTATAAATATAAGAGGATAATTAGTGCGTAAAATTTTGCGTGATAGCATTTAGCGAATTTCCTTAGGCGATAATTTTTCTGGAGCTCGTTGTGTAGTGCATATTGTCATTTGTCAGAGCACAAGACAGCACCGGATGCGTAGATTTTGGCGATGTACACATCGAGCAGAAATTTGCAGGGTGAGTAATTCCTTACCAAGATTTCTTCATATTATTCTTCAACGCCAAATATCTCGAAAACGGTGAAAGACAGGGCTAAAGTTACAATGGCAGGCTGATAGACAGGAAGTAGTATGCGATCTATCAAATTGTATAATTTTTTAAAGTCCCTGGGTGACCCCCAAGGGGCGCATTCCATTATTATAGCCAGCTGCAAACCTGGTCGAAAACCTGGTCGCAGACTTGCAAGCTGGTCGAAAGCAGATCGCAAGCCAACTGCGAACTTGCTTCAAACCTGGTGATTTCTTCCGCCACGTGTGTGACATGACCTACGAAACTCGACCTCTCTTTTGCAATATGGAGGTCACAGACGCCATAGTACTGTAGTACTGCGCTCGTTGTCTGAAGTTTATAGGTTCCGCGACAGTGTTAGCAGCCAAGAAGAAACGGAAACACTTCACATAATGGGCTAAACAGTATATCCGAGACATACACAGATATCGCCAATAACACTCAGCTTCCAGAGTCTATACGAAATTTTGATGGCATGCTGACGTTGAATATCTCCGAAACAGTACAAGATAGGGATATTGTTACAATGGAATAGGCCTACTAATAGGAAATTACACCAGCTCTATACTCAATGGTTTAATTTCGCATGATCTTGAATAACTTAGCAAAATTTTGAATACCAAATTTCACATGACAGTTCATATGGGAGCAGTCCGAGCGAGACTCTTGAATGAGACTTGAGTTGCATTCTTATGTCTCTTATATCATGTTGTCAGCAATGTGACACGAGGCTCTGGGATGACATGGCATTAAATTCGTCAAATCGACCGCCATATTGGAATTCTAGCTCCGGTTTCAATTCCGACGATATCATTGCAGTCGACATGTCCTTCGGCACCAGTCTGCAAAATTTTATCCAAATCGGACCACCCACAGCAGAAAAATGACGTTATGTCGATTTTCAAGATGGCGGATCTCCGCCATCTTGGATTTTAGAGGTTCAATAATGGGTTCTTTGAAAAGCCCATGTAGGACTTCCTATAGGTCGTCAGTAGGGACCATAGCTCTAAATTGCTTATTTTTTTTTAGAAAATCGTGTTTTTATGTTTTGGAGACGGACGAACAGATGGACATGCATTAAGCCGCTCTCGCTGTCGCCAGCGGCGGCTTAGTAATGTTGCGGATATCAAAATACATGTCATTCCATAAAGCAAAATTGGTTTTGTATTGTAACAGCTATAACTATTACTGTCATCCTAAGTTGTTGGTTGCTAGGGAAAAGTAGTTGCCTAGCAACCGTTGCTAAGATATTTACATTTTGAAATGGCACCACCCCCGAAAATGTTCAGCATGTTATTATTGACATTATGTGCAAAGTTTCATGCTTTTATCACCATCTGAGCAATTTTTGCACCAGTCGCCTAGACCATCGTAATCGAGCTGAAGGGCTGCCCAAGGTCATGCTAAACAGCAGTAAACATCTCGACAACGGTGCAAGATAGACTCATAGTTACTACACAGCACTAATAAAAAGTGAGATGTGGCCTATGCTATTGAATTGTGCCATCGCCAACGACTTTCAGCGACCTTCAAGGTAAAGTTCAGCTATTTTTTATCTAAAAATAACTATAGCCTACTTTTTCTGTCTGTGATAGGAATTAGAAGGTCGTGGCGATCTAACGAAGGATCACATTGCCGACGATGTCGAGTGACCTATTTCATAAAAAACCACGATATCTCTCTGAAACGGTGCAAGATAGAGACATAGTTGCTATGGATGAGGATGACGAAAAGAATATCATAAGTGCTGTATCGAATAGCGCTATTACAAATGACAGTGAGTGACGTTAATGGTCATTTCAGCTATTTTAACGCTTTCTAGATCCAACATCGCGTAAAATAGCATATCTTTGCGGAAGGTATTGCATTGCTGTCTTCTATATGATGCTGAGCGCGTCCTGTTTGAGATAGCTAAGTTTCTTGTTTAACGTTTACCGCCATGCTATGATATCGATATTCATAAGACCACCTGACGTTCATTGTCGTTGTACCATGCGTGACGGCAGCTAGGACGACTTTGTTCCGCTCTATAGTGACTCACGTTTCGATTTTTTTCCCTCACTGCTCAGCTAGGCGCAGCTGCTCGGCGTTGCTTTGTTATAGCGTTATGTATGAATGCTGTCATTAATCTGCACGCGTACGACTGCAGCTGATCATTTAACCACCTCATAAGGCAGGGATCTGGCTCGATTGTGAAAAAAGTGTAAAAATAGTTGCAACAGTATCCCCCGGGAGGGTGTGGGGCAGGGCGTTGTTATGTACAAGATGGTGTGAAAATATTGCGCTTTTCGACCAATGATCTTGAGTGACTTTGAGTGACAGCAATATTTTCAACGACACGAAACATCGCGCGGCCTCTCTGTGACAATTAGGCCTATTAACTGTCGCTTCACTCCGGTTTCCGGTTCCTTGAATTTCTGCACGAAAATTGTTTAAAAATGTATTAATTAGACATTATTACTGGCTCGACGTTATTGATGAAGTCTGCCTTTGAAATAGTTTAGCGTGCAGCTGACACAACAGAACTTGGTATACAGAATTCACTCATTGACAACTCTATTCATCGTCATCATGATCTCGTAGCGGGCGAGAGCCGTTGCGTCACTCCAGTCCAGCGTCGAACAGCACGCCTCCACAGACCAGCTGTTCCATTGTTAGCTGGAACGTGTAAGTAAGTAAGTAAGTAAGTAAGTAAGTAAGTAAGTAAGTAAAATGTCGATTTGTATAGCGCATTACGCGAAAACACCGCTAATGCGCTAAACGAGACGCAGTGTCACTCAAATAGATGCGTTTTCAAGTCACGTCGAAACTGATCAGGCCCAACAGCTAGACCACGCAAACGTGGTCTAGCCATCCGTTACGAGGTCGACCGGGTTGGCTTGACTCGGGCAACAACACAGTGATGAGTCGACTTGGCAACGGACTGCCAGATTGGCTAGGAAACCATCAGTCAGTCGGGCAACATGACCAAAGATTGCAATGCAGAGCTTCGCTAGGATGTCATTTAACGCCTGGACTTTCTACTACAGACCGAAAAATAGCCTACAGGTTTTTAAGATGTAATAGCTGAAGTGAACTTGAAGGTCGATCAAGGTCACTGATGACGGCACAGTTTAATAGACCGCATATCACTTTCTCTCAGTCGTCTGTAGTAACCATGTATCTTGTATCATTTCTGAGATACTCAACGTTGAATAACGGTATGCTATTGGAATCTGGATTAGAGGTCATTTAAGGTAATTGAAAATGGCACCATTCGGTAGATCATACACGACTACCTATCAGTCTGCCATTGTAAGTATAGCTCTATCTTGTATCATTTTCGAGATATTTGACGATGAAGAATAGCGTGACCTTGAAATCCAGATTCGGGGTCACTCAGCTGCGATTTTATGCACGATCTGTATATCGCTAAAATCTATAGACCCGGAGCTATCTTTATGCCGCTGGTAGTACGGTACGGGTTTTCATTCAATTTTATGTGATACGATACGATACGATACTGTGTATTTAACGTGCAGTCAAAAACTGATTGATAGCCCAGAGACTAGTTTCTATACAGCAAGCTCCAGAAAAAAATTGTAGTCTAAGATGATGTGTTACCGTCGTTTAAGGTCATTCAAGGTCATCGAAATTGGTACCAATCGAAAGTCCATATTTGACTTCTTATTAATCTTTCATTGTAACTCTACGCCTGTCTTCTATCTTCTATTGTTTCCGAGATATAACGTTTTACTGGTCGAACTTCTCGTCTTTTTTGCCATTTTGCCCACTCCAGTCTCGTTTTCAGCCGTCGCAGGGAGCTGCCTTAAGACCTAGAGTATGAACGTTGACGTAAAAAAAGTCGAGTCCCTGAGCTACCAGGTTGTGAAAAGCGCGTGATTCCATAATCATTGTTGTCTTCACACGGTACCGGCTTGTGGCAGACGGACGGCGCCGTCTGTACTAAGTCGCGCTCTAGCATAGCTGAGCGCGCGCCAAAATGACTACAGCCACAATCATCAACAGACTTTCAGAATAGACGAACAACGGCTTTGAAATCGTGCCATTAAATTCGCCAGGGACGGCATCTGCAATGGGGCGCAGAGCGAGGTTTGATGTGCCCGGCACCACTCGTTACCGTGCGATGCTATGCAAAGCCCGGACTATGTTGTCGCGAGATGTCCGTCCGTCCGTCCGTCTGTCCAGTATTAGATCAGTGTTAGATCAGACAATCAGTTTTAGCAGCAACCTCAATGACAAATTCACCTCAATTAAGAATGCATCAAAACACGCTATTCTGGGATGAAGAATTTAAACATTTTCTGGAGACAGGGCATTGCATCCTTCGTTTTCTCTTGACTCCTCCCAATGGAGAGGGGAATAGTCCTTCCCCACCCCA
>Ga0209339_1000322_pt1 | contig 17630 bp, 15 predicted proteins | sample OlaalgELextract3_FD_187376 | JGI IMG/M metagenome (GOLD analysis project Ga0209339, IMG submission 187376) | Olavius algarvensis symbiont microbial communities from Tuscany, Italy - Type A ELBA extract 3 (SPAdes) (version 2) | ecosystem: Host-associated > Annelida > Digestive system >... | reverse complement strand
CTTGCATTGCACGAGCAGCCCCAGCCGGAGGTGCCGTCATAATGCATTGACAGACAGTTCGAAGATGAAGGCCTAATGTAATACACCATAAGCACGTTACAAACACGTCGGAAAAAGAGGGGGGGAGGATTATCCCCCCAGTCCTGAAAGTGGGGGGACCGATCCCCCCTATCCCCCCGGCTCCGACGCCTATGCTCTTTGACGCTAAATATCTCACAAACGGCTACAGATACGGCCATAGTTACCATAAAAGGCGAATAGGAAACCGTACCCAAGCTTTTGAATGGCACCAATTTGAATGACCTCGAGTGACCTGTAACCCCGATATCAAGGTCACGATATTATTCAACGTCAAAAAACTAGAAAATGGTACAAGATAGAGCTATATTTACAATGGCCGACCAATAGAAAGTTGCATATGGTCTATCGAACGGCGCCATTTTCAATGACCTTGAACGACCCCTAACCTGGTTTTCAAGGTCACGCCATTCTTTGACACTGTATATCTCCGAAATGGCTAAAGATATGGTCATAGTAATTACTATGGAAGGCGAATAGGAAACCGTACCCAAGCTTTGAAATGATACCACTTTCAACGACCTTCAGTGGCCTCTAACCCACATTTCAAGGTCATAATAGTATTCAACGTCAAATAACTCGACTACTACTAAGTCGTGTATGATCTATCCAATGGTTCCGTTTCCAGTGATTTTGAGTGACCCTTAACCTAGATTTCAAGGTCACTGTGTAATATTTATGCCTATAGATGCCATCAGCGTATTGTGTGCGCACTGCTTACGCGCGATCTGTTGGCGATAGCTAAGTTCTTGTTTTCTCAACGTGTCATAAATCGCTGAAACAGTTTGTTTGAAGAAGATATTTCTGTGTCGTCAGTGAACTCTTTTAAGCACCGTCTCGAGAAAAGAAGAAATCGTCAGATCGACTTCTTTAAAGACTCATAGTCTACAAGTCCTGGCTGCACGAGTCTGGAAAAGTGATGGTTTTTGGACGAATTAAAGAAGAACATTGCCAGGTGCAGCCGCACCCAAAGATTATAATATTTGGCCGCACCTAGGGCTGTGCGAATTGAGCTTTTTACTGCTCGAGTACTCTATGGAGTATCTTATCGAGTACTCGAGTACTCGATGGATACCGGAAGTAGCTATTAACCATAGGGTGGTCCAAAACAAACGGATACCTGGTTCCTCATTCAAGTTTGTATTATAACAACGGATCGAAATGAGTCAAAATTACTGCATAAAATTAAAAAATAAACCGAACGACTTAACTAAACATTATTATAACTCTGAAAATATTACTGATTGCTACAAATTGCTAGTAAATAGGCATATAAATTTGCATAGAAATTTATTTTTTTAAACTATAGAGCAGCTCGAGCTCGAAAATAAAGCTCGAGCTACTCGAGCAGGCTCGAGCTACTCGAGCAGGCTCGAACTACTTGAGTACTCGGAACAGCCCTAGCCGCACCCTGTGAGTTATAGCAAAGAATACATATTGCATGTTGTAGTACTATTCTTTGTCACAGCATATCGTAAATATTTTGGTTTATTTGTTGTGTTTAAAAGTGAATTTAAGTGATACTGAAAAGAAGAAGAAAGTTGTTCTATAAATTAGAAATGGACGACGACCTCGAACCGAAGGCAAAACTGCCAAAAGTGGCAAAGGTGATTGAAGGGAATTCGGTGCATGGAGAAAACTGTAACAACATCACTGGCCTTCAGTGCCAAAAAGTATTGTACCATGTCCATTTTTCGTAAACGTGAAAGACCGCCCTTGCAGCATAAGTATAAGTTCTGGACCTGCAGTATGAAACTGTCTGCCGAGTGACCTTCGGATGATAACTGACACTACTATTTTTAAAAAGAAACTTAAGGCTTAATTTTATAAACAGACGTAGACGTAGAGTAGTTCACAGGCGCAATCTGTTGCCTCTATGCCTGGCTCCATAATACAATTTTGAACAACATTACAATAATGTTTAATATACTACTTCACTTCGGCTTCCGGTTCCATGAATTTTACTTCGGAAATTATACATAAGTTCCTGATTGGCCCAAAATTTATCTAATCGACTCCTGAAACAATCTTGTTCTGTCGCCTAGCTTTTATTGTAATGCATCGCTGGATGTATGTATGGTGATGTTCAGCTATCTGTAGCTGAAACATTTACGTATCTCGGTGTTACCATTTCCAGTGATATCTGCTCGCGTGAGCATGCCCACAATAGACCTATGGTAAAATGTGGATGTGCGGATATATGGATGCGTGGATGTTCGAACGTGTAAAATGCGGATATTGATACGGAGGTTAAAGATGCTCGTGGATCGGTTAGTGTCAGGACCTCACTTTGTGGGTGGGTTAGGGTCAGCAGTTCGGGTTAGTGCCAGTTATCAAATTTTCCCTTTAAGAATGATGCCACACTCTGACATCCGCATCAATATCTGCGTTTTACACGTCCTCACGCCCGCAAATCCGCACATCCGCATTATACTGCCGGCTTCTACAATATATCTGCCAAAGCTACCAGAGTTCTGCTTCTGAATGTCATTCGTCACAATATTTACCATGTGCCCCGCCTTGCACCTCATTGATCAGACCACATCTAAAATATGCATCAGCAGCATGGGACCCTTATACTGCTCGTGACTTTCGTCAGCTCTACAAAGTGGAGTGTCAAGCAGCACGATTTGTTAAAAGAGATTACAGGCAGACCACATTAGTTTCAGAACTTATCTCTCAATTAGGATGGCAGTCATTTAGAAGAACGCAGGAAAAATGCTATTGCTCGTCTTTCGCTGTTCTACAAGGGTCTGCATGGACTAGCAGCTGTCCGCATGCATGAACTGCAACATCCTACAAGGTGCATTCGATACTGTGGAACTGATACATTTACAGTTACGTCATCTCGCATTGATGCCTACAAATTCTCATTCCTCCCAAGGACAGTGACAGATTGGAATGCTTATCCTGCCTCCACCAGAGCCAAGCAGTCTACTGATGCCTTCAAGAAAGCCCTCCACATATTCCCAGACACTCCTGCTGACCGTTGCTGAGTCGTGCATTCCAGCAGGTGATCATCGATTGCCCCCAAGAAACTTTCAGATGTGCATTCCATCCACGCAAAAGTCTGTGTCGGCGCATCTCTGATGGTTACGTCACAGTCCAGTGACTGAGCCTCTCTGAAATGACTACAACGGCGTACCGGTACACTGTGTACAGTTTCAGACTTCATGGCAGCTTACCAGGAAGGGAGATTGGTGACAAGACGGACAACGTACAGACTGGCGGTGGCGTGCAGTCTCCTTTAGGATACTCGCATCAGATACTGACTCTACTGCATCATACTGTCAGTATTGGGGGAGTGGCTATACCGAGTACACAATGCTGACGACCCAACCCTAGTCCAGGCACTTAAGCATTGTACTGCATTGCATTGATGAACATACTCATCCCCTCCTCCCACTGTACTGGTCCAGCAGATCGGCACTGTGAACATCGGTATCAGTATCGGTATGGGCCGATTCGACATTGCTAACATCAGCACATCAGACATCAGCATTAAACCCCGAATTGGTCGTTCTGTAGAGAAATATGTGCACTTTCATAAATGCACTTGACAAAACTCGGTGATAGCATACAGATTTTTCCGATTTATATTTAGATACAATAAATACTAAGACAGATAACGCTACATAACATACAAACAATCCTTATGTCAAGCAGTATATACTGTATGTATTATTATGTAGTCACAGAACAAGTAAAATAAATTTTTGAACTAATCACCTGTTCTTATTCACTTCTTCTTGCGCGGTGATGAGCTGGTGGACGAGAGTTGTCCATGGTTTTACATAGAGTACAACCGATTCGGATATCGGAAATCGGACATCAGTCGAATCGGTGAGGACCAGGCAAATCGTTGAATCGGCGTTTTAGTCCCACTGATACCGATGTTTGTTTAAGATAACAGTCGCATTGTGCAAAGCTGTGTACAGCAAACACGACAGTCGGCACAGGCGTGAATGCATGTCATCGTTCAAGCAGCGTGCTTTGCGTCACTTTGATCAGCCGAAGAGGCTACTCCCCTGCCCCCAAAGCATCGGCGCGTCGTTAATCGACGTGCTACTCGATATTGCTTAAATGCTTAAATGTTCACGTCGAGCTGAGTAGACATCAACGCCAGTGCACTGTCAGTTAGAATATATTTTCTGAACTTATTTTTTATCTGCTTGTGATATGTTCTTAATCGTCAAAGAACAGTTTTGTTACATTAATTGTGTATAATTTGTACCTTGCACTTTGTAGGTCAAGAACAAGATGCCGGCGCCTGTTCAGATCACAGCTGAGCAGTTACTCCGTGAAGCAAAGGAACGTGAATTGGAGCTTGTTCAGCCGGTACCATACTTTGCAGTGCACTTAATATATCTCAGCAGAATTATGCAAAGCAATTTTTTCATCAGTGGTAAAGTTTTTGTCTGCGTTATGGCAGTTGCATATTATGAGTGTTTTATTGCACTGGATAATGGTAATAGTTATATAGTTGTTTTTTGTTTGACATTTTGAGTTTTATATATACACACTGTGTTCGATGGTTGGTGTCTTTTTAGCCACCGAAGCAGAAGATATCAGATGAGGATGAGCTGAAGCATTACCGTATGAGAAAAAGAAAGGTAGCATGAAATACAATGTTTTGTATTGTTTATTTAAAAATATTAACAGATGTTTGCTGTAGCATGTTACAAACGAGTGCTTTCAGTGTGCAATGTATGTAAGAGGCCTTTTTTATGTATACTGAATTATTGATATATCATACTGTGGCTACAACATGTTTATGTGCATGTGTTAGTCATAATTATCGGTTAAGTACATTATTTGTATAGTAATTTGATTAAAAATGTACACTGTATTGAATGGGTACAACATAAGAATATGCCTTTGACGATGATATTTGATTAACATTTGCAGAACTAACAGTTTATATGATATTGGCAGGCATTTGAAGATAATATTCGGAAAAACCGCACTGTGATGACTAACTGGTTGAAGTATGCTGCATGGGAAGAGTCACAGTTAGAGTTGCAGAGGTAGGCATGGCATGAAAACTAAATTATTAGTTACTTGACATACCTTTCCTTTGGAATAAAATGTGGACATGACTTAATAAGCGGTAATCTAACAGTCGGCATCAATCATCGTTGCTGGAGTTTATTCATAGGCCTATCTGCTGATTTGTTTGATTAGTGCTTTCAAGCAGTTAATTTCCTTAATCGCGTTAATTGTGCAATTAAATTTTTTAGTCGTGCATTAATTGTGGTTTTTAATGCACATTTTGTTTGTTACATCTTTCAAAACGTTTCTGTTCATTTGCAGGTAGACATCGTCGGCCCACTGCTGTTGAACGCTAGTCTACTCCTAGTACTGATGACTGATTACATTGACTGATTAGTGCAGGTCACTCAACTTATTGACAATCGACAGTGACGGAGCCTTTTGAGTTTTGACTAATTATTCGTTCATTTAACATCGAGAAACGTTCGATTTTGGAATGTTTGTGTTCACCGTTGGCACCGCTAGTTTGTGTAATTTTTTCCTGCAATCCACTTTTTAACGGCATTAATTTTTTTAATCGAGATAAATTCTTTAATGCATTAACGCATTTGTTAACACATTAATTTTACTAGTTTACTAGTTTTGATGTAAACTTCAGTTGATTATTTCAAGCAAAGGAAGCTGTTGTAGTCAGTATAATGAAGAACAGCTGTCTGTGTATAGAGCAAGGTCAGTGTATGAACGTGCACTCGACATCGACCACCGCAATATTACCGTCTGGTTGAAGTATGCAGAGATGGAGATGAGGTAAGAATGGAAATTTTATGCTTTGCATTTGATTGAACCTGTAAATATACCAGTAAGAGGATTTCTTCAGCTGCTGTTTCTAAAGATAACGCAGATGATAGATGATAGGTAAGATTCTGTAGAAGCGAACCCTTGATGGGGCTACCCTCGGAGTCCTATATCTGTACTAATGATTCTGAGGCCATAGCCCCTGCACTATTGCTGCTCTAGGTTCGTTCCTATGCCAACAGTTGTTGGCAATGATGCTGCCACACCTGCATAAGTACTTATACTTAAGTTAACAATCTATAGGGTGACGTTAAAGATTCGTCTTCTATGCAGGCCTTGTGGGGGACGAATGTATAGTGGTATGGGCTGAGTTCAGGTGCACATATATCAAAGGTTACTAAAAGGTCTCCAGAGAAGTGTTGTGATCTTGTCTTATGGTCTTATGTCATACAAATTAGACCAGTTAAAATGGTTTAAATACTGTCAGTATCGTAACCTCATCAATGTCATTTGTACTGTGTTAATTTCAGTTTGAAAATAGGCGCAATACTAGTACTGAGTGCTGAAGCTCAGTTGCGTGTCTGTCTATCGGACGTTTTGTGCTCACATGTTAATTGTCATCAGTACAGCATGTATTGCATGTTTCAGTATTGTTCGAGTGTAGAGTATTATCTCTTAACTGACTGTAATTACAGCCTTAATCCGCTTAAACCTGGATTGATTAGGTAGGACTAGATAGAATGCGGCCTGCGTTCAGACTGAGTTGTAACTTGGTGTGTGGCAACTACTAGGCATAGTATTTTCATACAAAACATTTATTAATAAACGAATACAACATAAATATAACTAACAAGAAGGCTGGCACTGTATATTCTATATAATTTGACCTAGGCTAGGCTCGAGCCATAAGCAATGCACGCAAGCGATGTTTTGATCAGTAAGCTAGCGATGTTCATCTCACAAAGATGCGCTCTGTATTGTTGATCCGCTGTCTTTCAAAGATGCTGCCGTCGTCGTCGACTTCCACCGGTTCACAGATTGTTACTTGGAGGCGATACTTGACACGAACAACGTCTCGACTTCGGCTGCGATCTTCTACCACCATCGACGGAGAAGATGTTCGTCTGACCACTGGCGTTTCCTCTCCGAACCCGGTTCAGCGCGATATTCTTCCACACCGTCACTCACAACTGTCTGATCTAACTATCAGACTTTATACAACGACTACTTTGAAGTCTATATCACTAAAACGGTGATTCTATCACCAAATGTTCAAACTGTCCTCTGACCAGTTTAACTCTCAAGTTGTAAATCACATGATCAGCCATTCTTCATTCTGATTAGTCAATCGCCTCACAGCTGACATATACTGTTACTATGGCCGTAAGTATGTAAATATACACAGACATCAGTTGTTCATCTGCAGTAAATCAATAATGGATAATCGATGACAGTGACTGTCCTTTAATGCAAAGCCAGCACGCAGCAGAAAGGCCTCCTATTAGTGCCAGCAATTAAAGGAGCTGTCTACATTAATATACATTCAATTTAGCCAGCCAGAGCTAACTAAGTTAATATAACGAAAATTTTGGTGGGCATCAGTACATCTTTACATCGAGGCATACGTTATTTGCGTTTCTGTGCAGTTGTGTTTATGTTGTGGGCCAGACATCGGCAGGTGAACCATGCACGCAATGTCTGGGATCGTGCTGTGACAATTCTTCCACGTGCCAATCAGTTCTGGTACAAATACACGTACATGGAGGAGATGCTCGGCAATGTTGCAGGTCTGAATTCATGGATTGTTTCATAAATTGATATATGTACATTGATGTAGCAGTTAAGTCTTGCAAAAGTTACTTTGGAAATTTATGTAATCAGAGTCCATTTGACATATAATCAGAAAGTTGGACTAAATTTTTGATTGGGCTAATTTTATAGTAGTACTGCATTTGTGATATCTGATGAATAAAAAACTGTCTTTGTGCTAAACTATTGTGTACTATTATAATGGTGCACAAAGGTACAAGCAGTTCTTACAGATCGGTCGACTGTATCGGGCTTTGATCTTGCTTGGTTTAGCTGTCTATTATCCGAGTGCCTCTGTGTCTTCGATCTTCATCGTATTATGTACATAGTAATTTTTTCTTAAATTTTTCATTACCTTTTAGTGAGCTGAGCCTGGTGAGCATAGTTGGGTCATCTGACCCGTAAAGTCATCTCCGAAATTACCTATAATGTGTCGAGTAGGACGTTAAATCCTACTATACCATACCTGTGGTTTATTTTATTTTGAGATTATCCACTGTATGATTTTATGGTAGTAATGTATTTGTGATTGCTAATTAATAATATTTTACTGCAGTATTGGCAAGTTATGGTCTGCTGTATTATGAGTTTGAGACTGTTACGTGCAGGTGCAAGGCAGGTGTTTGAAAGGTGGATGGAATGGGAACCAGAAGAACAGGCTTGGCATTCCTACATCAACTTTGAACTGCGCTACAAAGAGCTTAATCGTGCTCGGGTTATTTACGAGAAATATATCCTTTATGTGACCATGTGGTGCATACACCATGCATGTATTTGCTGTTGGATAGTTACTAATTATAAAAGTAAAAGTAAAAAAGTAAAGTACGTGGATTTATATATTGCAACGTCCACCATAGGACAAGCCACATGATGATGATGATGATGATGATCGTCACGAAGCGCGTCTAATGAGCTACTGCTTCCCATAAGTCTACGCTGATCTCCGCAAGCCGACCCTACAGCCAGGCATCAGCGAACACTGTGAGACCATGTGATACGGGTTGGTGTATCACGCGATATGCCTGTTTACTCCCCGGCACCGGGTACTCATTGCAGCCTAAGCAGGCTCATGCCTGGATGCCTGGTTCCATGCCGAGGTGGTTTACCCGTCGAAGACGGTCACCCACCTAGGCACTAACCGGGCCTAGCGTAGAGTAACTACGTTCATCAGCCAGAACGTGTTACCGCTATGCGAAACCAGCAACCATTGTGTAGGGATGCATGCTTGTTTCAGTGTGCTTTCTTAGCAGTTTCAATATAACAGAATATTTCCAGTGACAGCTGCACCCTTTGCATTGTGTTGCCTGTAAGAAACATATGCTTGCTGCCGGTGGAACATAGGCCAGTGGGCCATGTGTCTGCATTTAGAGAGTCCGAGCTTGCATTGTAGGTGGCATTTCTCGGCATCAGACTGAAATACACGTTGACAGGTGGCAGTAACCACCAAGACTATAACCCTCCATTGCACCTTATTAATGATAATCACATGTGCATTTCCTTGACGCTGTTGCACTTGTGATTGTGCATCCTGAAGTGAAAAACTGGTTGAAGTATGCACGGTTTGAGGAGAAGAATCAGTTCATCAGTAGTGCAAGACAAATTTATGAACGTGCCGTCGAATACTTTGGTGATGAGAACATTGATGAAGGACTGTTGACTGCATTTGCAAAGTTTGAAGAGAAACAGCGGGAGGTGAGGGCCGTTTTATTTCGTTTTGTTATTGGAAGTATTTTTCAATTTTTGTTCATTTTAGTAGACTGCATTTTTTACTTACATGTTCTTTCTGTGTAAACGAGAGCCAGTACATGGTCATGTTTTATAGAATTATTTTGTGCTTATTTGCATATCTGTATGCATGTATTTATGACGTCTGTACTTTTGTATGCAGAGTGTTGATTATTGAGTTTATAGGAAAGAATATAAAGTGTGTTTTTACGATTATACACAGCATGTACGTTTGTAGTATGACTCTGGCAAACTTTCAATCACTTTCTATGCTTTAAAACTTTCCGATTAATATGCGTGGTTCTCACTGACCTGGAGAGTCATGGAATTGAGGAGGTCAGGGAAAAGTTAGTGATCTTGTTGGCATTCGGGAAAAATAGCATGTATTATCCGATTCAGCAACTGTTACTGTAATATTATTTCAGGCCCGAAGCATGATGAGTTATTTTGGATTTTTATTATATATTTGGTAATTTCTAAATTGAAAGTGCATATACATGTATAAATCACAGTGGCAATGGAGCCGACTAAAAATAACATAAAACCATAGTTGTTACATCTGAGATGGCCAGGGAGTATTTTACGACATAGTGAGTGCAAATCTGGGAATTTCGTTCTTAAAGTTGAGTGGGAATCCTGATATTGGACATACCTACCAGCTGAGCTCTGTTGAATTGATTCTACAACTATTAGAAGGAATGCACTGACCGACTGGGAAATTGAGAAATTTTCTGGTGGCCCCCTGCCATTTTTTATAAAGAATTACGACTCAATGCTCATTAGTCCATCCCGTTAAATACAGCAGAATTATAAAGAGAGTGTTGTGTGAGGTTCTTTCCTGATTGGCTGTTGGCTCCTGAGTCCATCTCTGACTATCTCTAGTGCCATTCTTTTGTAGCATGAGAGAGCAAGAGTCATCTACAAGTATGCATTGGACCACCTGCCAAAAGACAAGTGTCAGGAAGTTTACAAGCAGTACACAATACATGAGAAGAAGTTCGGAGATCGTACAGCTATCGAAGATGTGATTGTTTCCAAGAGAAAGTTTAAATATGAAGAGGTAACTAGATTTATGTCAGATGACAGCTAGCTGCTCATGTGCATACTACATTGATATAATTGGTAGTTGAAATTAATTTTTGGTTATTTTTACCAGTCTGTCGATTAACATTAATGTACTCGTCTTTGAGTATATTATGGCATCAGCACCATTGTCATAAAGCTGACTTTATACTGACATCAGCAGAAATATTGTCATATGTTCAGGCATACTTTAATACAAAACATAGTTACTTGACATAACATTTAAATGCTGATTATGTAGAAATTATTCATTTAGCCGATGATTGTTAATTTATATATTATGAGATGTATAAAGAAAATATGGCTGATAAAAATCATTATGTGTAAATATCCTGTTAACAATAATAGTGTTAACACTCGAGAGAGGTCTTTGGTTACAGTCTAACATGTAATACTTGTACGTGCTTGATAGCGTTATATGATGTTCATAGGAGGTCGAACAGAATCCATTCGACTACGATTCATGGTTTGACTACCTACGACTGGTAGAAAGCGATGGTGGAGCAGATGACATTCGAGAAATTTATGAGCGAGCCATAGCAAATGTTCCTCCGTCACAGGTCTGTTATTCTGCTAAAATATTTATATAACGTCTTCACACGGCTGGCTGATTTTCACCGCACGACTCGTATGCATAGCGCGGACTATGCCGTGGCAAGATGTCTGTCTGTCCGTCTGTCTGTCACACGCCGCTATGCTATCTAAATGGTTACACATATCCTCAAAGTTTTTTCACCATCGGGTAGCCCCACCATTCTAGTATTTCTGCACCAAACGGGATGGCAATATTCCGACGGGCACCCCTAACGGGGGCATCGAATGCAAGGGGGTATGAAAAAATCACAATTTTTGACTAATATCTTGCTTTGTCTCGAATAGATGCAAGATAGAGCCATAGTTACTATGGAAGGCAAATAGGAAACCACACCAAAGCTTTTGAATGGTACCAGTTTGAATGATCTTGAGTGACCTTTAATCCAGATTTCAAGGTCATTCAACGGCAAGTAACTCAAAAACGGTACCAGATAGAGCTATATTTACAATGGTGGACCAGTAGAAACTCGTATGTGGTCTATTGAACGGCGCCATTTTCAGTGACCTTGAACAACCCCTAGCCAGTTCGATAGTACCAGTTTGAAAGACCTTGAGTGACCTGTAACCCAGATTTCAAGGTCACGGTCATTTAATGTCAAATAACTCAAAGACAGTACAAGATAGAGCCATAGTAACAATGGCGGAGTGATAGAAAGTCGTATGTGATCTATCGAATGGTGCCATTTTGAGTGACCTTGAAAGACTCCTACCCCCGGTTTCAAGGTCATGCCATTCTTTGATGCTGAATATCTCACAATACGGCCATCATTTCAATGGAATACTAATAGGGACTTACACACAACCTACTCAACAGTGTCATTTCGAATGACCTTCAGTGACCCAGTGACCTTGAGTGACTTAGTAAAATATTCAGTGACACGAAGCGTCACACGGTCTCTTTGCGACAGCTGAGCTTGTTGTTGTAAAAATCATGACTTGTTCCAGTGGTTGATTGGTTGGTGTTTGGTTTTGTTGGGTTGATTGGCTGTGTTGGTTGATGTATATTCAGCACTTGCAGTACAGATAATTTACATCATGTTTGTAGTGAAGATACATTTACCTCCATTGAACAGTGCACTAGCAAATAAAAGTGAAAGCATTTGTCTTCGATCTAATGTCTGCAGAGATTCTTGACTCACTGGTGGTCTTCTTGATATATGATATGATATAGCATGGTTTAACTTTCCACTCGGCACAATATAGATTATTTCGGAGACGATCTTCCCAGCCAGTTCCTTTACTGGTGGAACAGGCTGGATTCCTAACGAGTCACTTAGCTTGTACTAGCATAACAAATATAACTACAACCAAGTGACAGACACCTAATTAGACCGACTCCTCCCTTTGTTCTGTTGAAGAACTGCTGACCTGATTTACACTTTGGAGTAAACTGAGTCATTACTCAGTATTGAATCAGAAGCATACGGTTTTCATTGGACCATGCGTTTTGCATCAAATGATCGCGATCACTGCTTTTATTGATGAACTGTAATTGTCTGGTTGGGAACCAGTCGTTTTTATCCAAACTGTAAACCATATCTCCCGTATTTATGGTTTATCATTTTCAACTTGCATACTTATAGATAACTGTTGCTCTCGTGCTACAAACATATGCCACTAACAGACTGTCAGACAGAGCAGGCTGGAGAGCCAAGGGTCCATCAGGAAAGAACTTCAGGGAACCCTCACTTTACCATTTTGCCGAGTGCAGCTGGATGACATTTGTTTCACTAACCTCACAGTTTTTTGTGTCAAATCTACAAGTTAAATACGAGTTGCATTTTAGTCACTGGATGTTTATTATACATTGCATAACTCCTAGAAAAAGTAATCAGTTCGAATGAAATTTCAGACAAAATAGCTAAGGAAATGCTGATTCTAACAGCATAAAAATAATTTTTATTCTTCTTAAATATTCTTTGCTAGCAGCAATGTAAATTGAACGTCTGAACACAGTGTATAATGGGAGAATATAAAAGAAATAGGAAGGGAGAGCATACTTGAATATTATATCCGCATTTAGCTACATGTATTGTTAAATTGCATGTACTGCACTGACCTGTTTCTGCTGTAGGAAAAACGGCACTGGAGGCGTTACATATATCTATGGATAAACTATGCCATATACGAGGAGCTGGAAGCTCAAGACACCGATCGTGCTCGCCAAGTTTATCAAGCCTGTCTTGAAGTCATGCCACACAAACGGTTTACATTTGCCAAAGTCTGGCTGCTGTTTGCTTATTTTGAAGTTCGACAGAAAAATCTTTCAGTTGCCAGAAAGATTCTGGTCAGTATATTATGCAAAATAATTATGACTTTATTTAGAGACCGAATGAAACCGGGTTTTGCATTTTTGGCGGAAAACGAAACCAGCGCTGAAAATGGAAGCTTACTTTTGGCCCGAAACGGACACGAAAACGGAACTGCTACACCGTTTTCGGCCGAAGACGAAAACGAAAACAAAACCAATATACAAGATATGGATGAAGTCAGTGTAACATGGAGTACAAAACCTGACAACAGCATCACAACGACAAAATGTCTGACAATTAAAGTTCACTTTAAAATTCACTATTTTGTTATCACTGCGAAGTTCATTAATTATAGTTAAACTGTCTGATGTACGCCAGAAAGAGTAGCTTCTCAGCGTTGTCCCCCGACAGATTGCTGCGACCGTCTGAGTTGATCTGATCGGCAGTGCTAAACAGCTGCATACTGGCAATGCTCGTTGCAAGTGCTGAGAGATACTTTCTGGTGGAGGCTAAAAACTTGGAAACTGACTACAGTTCCAACATGAGCATTTTGAGAGTGCAAAATCTGATCCGGGATTCAAATCTAGACTTCTGGATTAATCTGGATCCAGATGTTCTCCGCATTGCTCCCAAAATGTATTGGATTTATTCTCTTGTTGGCTTGAATCATTTTGCCAAGTATCATAAAAATCGGCTGTTGACTGTATGAGAAATTATAATAAATCTCCTAAAATCCCCTATAGGTGAGAGAAATGGATAATTGATCCGGAATCCGTATCCGACACCGGATCACCACCAAAAGTTAATCACTTCTAGAGAGTCACCCCTTGCCCATGCCTTTTGCTTACCACGTTTTGTCAACATCAGTTACGGAGATCTTGAGTTATCCTGCTCACAGAATGACAGACAGAACTACCGATCACATTACTGTGCCAACCTTGGCGGTAATAAGCATATATGTTCTCGGAACGCGATATACGTGGTTGACGGACACAACTGTTCCTTGTCGACTGTGTGGACTCGGGTTCTGACGGCTAGAAAAGATAGCCTATTGTAAATTAATTTGCATTGTGTCGAATATGATGGGCTGCAAAAAGTGCGAAGCCTGAAACATTGTTTGAACTTTAAACTACAGTCGACTCCCATGCAGCAGAATGGATGCTTAACGACATGTTAACGCAGCAGGGACACTAGTAGCCATCCACGGTTACAACAAAAGTCAGCGACGTGGCCCATTTGATGTGCTTTGAAGGTCGCTGCCAGATTGACTGCAAACTATCAAGATGCACAATTTCTTCCGAAGACAGCTGCGATTTTGGCCGAAAACGAAAAAAAAAACGAAAACAGCTAAATGCATTTTCGTCCGAAAACGAAACTGACCAAAACCAGTCAAAGTCCTCACTTTTCGCGCCGAAAACGAAAACAAAATTTGGTCGGTCTCTACTTTTATTGGTTGACTGATCATACTGTATTTTGTCGTGTGGTGCTCAAATGCTGTTGAAAAATTCAAACATACATTTTTATACCTTAAAAGTTACTAATATTAAGTGGTATTGTTTTCATTACATTATTGTTTCCATAAATTCAGCAGATGTGTATGATTCTGTTCAGACATTTCGTAACGTGAGTTATTTGTTATTTGAATCTGAGAACCAGGCAGGTATTTTTGTATATCTGCTAGTAAATTAAACTCGATTTATGTAAATTTCGATTTATCTGCTGACTGAGGACATATTCTCATCTGCTGTCCTGATACTGTTTATTTTTGACTGTTGTTTATTGTTGATAGGTGTGATTGGATTTTTGTTGTGGTTTTGTAGGGCACTGCCATTGGCAAATGCCCTAAAGACAAACTGTTCTGCGGCTACATTGAACTTGAGCTGCAGCTACGAGAGTTTGACAGATGTCGCAGACTCTACGAGAAGTTCCTGGAATTCTCCCCAGAAAACTGCACCACATGGATGAAGGTACTGTACTCGTTTATCGCGAGTGTGGAGGTTGCACATACGATGATGATGATATTTTTGTCTTGTTAGATGAAACATATTTCTTTCATCTAATCTGTTCTGTGCATTAATGGATCTGCATGCTTTAGCTGCAGGCATCGTCAAACCAAACTCTAGTCTGTGTAGTGGTCCAAGCAGTTTACAAAATAGACATATGTATCAAAAGTGGTTATGTAGCTTCTGTTTAGTGTGTTTGCCGTGGGATGGTGTCAAGGAAGATATGAAACGATCTGTAGCGTGTCCAACAGCTCACCAGTCCATGTTTTTGAGCCATAGTTTTGGACCGGTCAGCTGTTGGACAACTTGTAGCTAAAGGACCGGGTTGTTTTTCATGGATCAATTTCTAATGCTGATCCATGAGCTCCAGGTCACGTGACGTCATGTTTACAATTGATGTTGTTTGGTTGTACGAGAGCTATTTGTGAATTGAAACGTATTTATAATGTGTAGTTGAAGGTTCTGATCTGTATAAGTATATCTTAGTTGGCCAATAATATGTTATGTAACACTGGTAGTTCGGAATCTGTAGTCAAATACGTAATGTATCGCCTGCCAGCAATAGCTGCCATTTTGTTCTACTGGATAACGATGAAAGCTGTCCAACAGCTGACCGGTCCAACATATGCTGGTCCAATGGACAGGCCTATTAGACGGGTGAGTTGTTGGACACGACCCTGGTCTGTCTGCGGAGGATGCAGTTGCCGAGAAAATGGAGAAGGAAAATTAAAGGCATCTGGCTAACTGACATTCACTTGGAAGCTGGCTGTTAAGCTGATGTGTGTGTGTGTGTGTGTGTGTGTTTCTTGTTATTGTGACTTGACTGCTTGCAGTTTGCAGTGTTTTATGTCATTCTAGTTTGCTGAGATGGAGGCAATTCTTGGTGACACAGAGCGTGCTCGAGCAATCCTGGAGTTGGCCATTGGTCAGCCACGACTGGAGATGCCGGAAGTGTTGTGGAAGGCTTACATTGACTTTGAATTAGAACAGGAAGAGTTTGGCAGGACGAGGAACCTCTATCAGCGTCTTCTGCAGAGAACAAAGCACGTGAAGGTAGCATTGTTGAATCTGACATGACAGTTGCAGTGACGGTAAACATTAATACTCATAGAGAGCTTAGCAATGAATTACATGCATGTGGAGTGGGGCACACATCATAGTTATAATGTGGCATTATATACATGTCAGTTTGTGGATTTGGATTTGGATTAAGTGTTGTAACAGTCTGAACTTTAAAATGCAGTTTTGCAAATTAACATGCGAAAAAGCAGAAATAGCATGTAGTTAATGTTATTATTAAACTTGTGTGCAACACGTGTAAGTCCTGTCATATTATTTCAGCTTATTTCCAAGGAAAATGCAGAATATCCACTAGCTTTTTTGATATGTACTTTAAGTCATTTATGAAGTAACAAAATTGATTTGTCATTTGGCTGTAGTGACAGCTCAGCCCAGATCTCCTGCAGAAAGTTCATGATATGCATAATTATTAGAATATTGTATGTATGCTAAGCTGTAGATTTCAGAAGTTCAGTCTTACACTAATGTTCCTTGTACGTTAATGGCAGTCCGAACATTGTAGTACGTTGTGGCAAACTGACAGTAAATGTTGTGTTATAGGTGTGGCTAAGCTTTGCACAGTTTGAGCTGTCGGTGAACGATGAGAACAGCCTACAGCGGACACGTAGTGTCTACAGGCAGGCAAACGGTGCGCTGAAAGACTGCGACGAGAAGGAGGAACGTCTGATGCTTCTTGAGGCTTGGAAAGAGTTTGAGGTGAGCATGCATCATTATGTGAATGTATGGCAAGTGAGAATCAATGACAGAATTGTGTTTGATTTTCTGGTTATAGCTGAAGATTTGTCTACAGTGTTTTGATGCTGTCGGCTGGGTATTGGAAGTGTATTGTAGCCTGTAAAAATCTGCTTTACCCCGACAAACTTAGAACATGGCCATAAATGGTTATATGTGTGTTATTGTAATTGAATAGTCCTACGTATTTACGCGATCTTTTAAACATCATAGGGACCAACCTAATTCACGGGAAAAAATGTGCACGATTTCATGGTAGAGTATTTAAAATGTGCCAAATTTCACGGAAAATTCACGGAAGGAGTTTGAGAAATTCACGGAATATTCACGGGCCCCACAGCCATTATTTCAAGGTGCTATGTTAATGCAAACTAAGAAATCTGTCGAATAGCACATTTGAAATTTCTCAACAACGAATATTTATTATTGTTATTAATGTACTAAGTCAAGACTCAAGACTGGATGTAAGTAAGTAACACAGTGAATA
>Ga0209339_1000321_pt1 | contig 17710 bp, 12 predicted proteins | sample OlaalgELextract3_FD_187376 | JGI IMG/M metagenome (GOLD analysis project Ga0209339, IMG submission 187376) | Olavius algarvensis symbiont microbial communities from Tuscany, Italy - Type A ELBA extract 3 (SPAdes) (version 2) | ecosystem: Host-associated > Annelida > Digestive system >... | reverse complement strand
CCGACTTGTGTGAGCAGAGCGTGACCAGACTGGGGCGCAGTACTCTGCTGCTGAATAGCAAAGCGCCAGAGCAGATGACCGCAGAGTGTTGGCGCTGGCGCCCCAGGTGGAACCGGCTAGCTTCATGTGTCAATGAGGCCCGGCTACGAGTCGCTGTTGTCGCGTCATTTCCATCGCAACTATTTAAGTGCAAATAAAGTAAGCAAAAATAAAGGAACAAGGAAAGTTGAATATGCATATTATTTCTGAAAGAGTGCTTATGCACTGACCCAAAATTATCAAAATTAGTCCATGTTTGTCGAAACTACAGCTTGCTAAAGTTGGTACGTTTTTGAGACACAGTGTATATAAAAAAAACAGTTGGGGGTCAAAATGTCAGGGTACAAAATGACCTACCAGCCGAAAGGATTTAGATCGTCAACGGGAAGCGGTGATGAGACGGTGCTATCTGATCGTGCAGCAGGTCGCGGCAGGACGGCTGACACGGTGCGATTAAGTATTGGTGGCGTAGCTCCGCCGTTGTCGGTAAATGACACATTGTCAATCTCTGTTTCTAAGTAAGAGTCGCGCTAAAACCCATCAATAGCAATACGTAAAAACAAGAGATATGGCGTGACATAGTGCAGACTTGGCATGAACTCAGAATCACCTGTAAGTAGTGACGAGATCACGAATGCCAACCACAGGGGCAGACACAGAGGGTCCAGGGAACTTGGCCCTCCCCTGGACTAAAGCCGTTCCAAAATATGCTAAAAGTGTCCAATATTTCAAATGCACAAATGACCACAAACATTGCTACTTTTTAACCCCACAAGCATTCCCTCTTCCTTCGACGACCATGTCCACTCTGAGAGAGAGAGAGAGAGACAAAGACAGAGAGTAAGTTCTTAACGGCACATCAGCACAAAAACAGGCCATTCAGTGCCATTTGAGGAACACTCTCTGAGCCAGAGACATCACTGTATTAAGTGAGCAGCAGCTGGAAGCATCAATAATTTCTACAGGATGGAACAAAAAAGAACAATTTTATTTTGTAACTTCCAAAAAACACAAGTTCTGTACGAATGTGTCGTACAGTACATATGAGCTAAATGGTGTTCAGCATGTGCAGTTTGCTGAAACAACTATCAAAGATCTCTTAAAACTGTTCTCATTCAGTGCTAAATTCATTCCATCTGCTGATGGTATTAAACGCCAGTATAAATAAATCCAATTCACAAATAAAATGCCCAGGTATTTCTGCACCATCCTGTATACAATACATGACACAACAATGCAAGCAAACAGCTTTCAATATACGGTGTACAATAATGACGACGTTCTGCCATGCATGCATAACCCTGAAGAGTTGTAGCGATGCATTTCAACATCAGAGCCCATGAAAGGTCACACTTAGTTCCGAAAATTCAACGAAGCGTGGATTTCCACATTTTCCTTTAACAAACCTACTTTCTCTCTCATCGCATATAAGAACAGATAAAAGACCCAAAAACGTCTCTATAAACAAATCCTTGTGGCTCGCTAAAGTGACTTCATAACAACTAGCAAATGGTGTCAGAGTACAAATAAATAAAATTATTTTTTCCCAACTGATTGCTTACTGGTGAATTTGTAACACGAAATGTGTATTAAACTATGCCAGCAGAAGATTTTATTTTGAAACATGCAACTACATCATCAGCAGCTGTCGGCCCTGACACATGGCCAGCGTGATGCAGCAGAGACTTAACTATGACGACGCATGCTCTGTGACCATGCACTGCTTCCATTCCAATCACACGTACCAGCCGTACTCCATCATACTCTGGCCGCCACCCGTCAGGTCCACAGCGGCTGTGTTTATATACGGATGCCGGGAAGTCGTGGGCAAGAGACCAGACGACATGGACAACGTGGGAGACGGGGTAAAGCAAGCGTCACAGCCGTTGAGTGGGGAAACGGGAAAAACCGAGTTGAGCGGCAGAGCGACCACTGCTGACTGAGGTGTGCCTGGTGACTCAACGGAGAGACTCGGTGTGAACATGAGGCCGTGCAACTGATGCTGAACAAGACAATACAACTCATTATGCACAGCTCTAACAACACCTAAAGAAGAAGAATATAGCATTAACCTCACACATTCTACTTTTACTGCACATTAAGTAAATAAGTAAGTAAATAGATTTATAAAGCGCCATAGTCGAGAACAAATCAGAGGCACTGATATTACACTAACGAGGACAATGACAAAATAGTATGGGAGTATTTGCTCATGACCAACGCGTTACCACTAAGCTAAACTGTCAAACAAACATCAAGACAGTGGAAAAGCTTAACACTAGTTGACTCAAATAACCAACCTTTCCTGGTTTCGAAAGCATGACGACGAAACTTTTTGGAAAATATCCCTCTTGATTCTGGAGCTGGCCCTACATGATTCGAACACACAAATCAGCATCAAAATTTACTGCGTTCCAATTGGAAATAAATTAAGAACAGCAGCGCATTACAGAGTCAACATTAAAACTAATGTTAACAAGACAGTCAGAGAGTGCAAACTCCACCAAAGCCAAAATCTCAACAGAAGGTGATACAGGATTTGAGTCCAGATTTCAGGATTAATCTGGACCCAGACGTCTACCGGATCGCTCTAAAAATGTTGTGGATTTATTGCCTCGTCGGCGCCACTCATTTCTCTACGTTTCATAAAAACTGGCCGCTGACTGCATGAGAAATGCTAATAAATCTCCTAATATCCCCTATTTGCAATGCTGAGGGGAACAAAATTGATCCAGAATCCACATCTAAGACCTGATCAACGTCAAAAATTAACCACTTCTAGAGTGTCACCCCTGGCCCATACTTACCACGTTTGGTCGACATGCATTACCATATTTGTGAGTAATCCAGCCGACAAATGGAACGAATGACAAAATGACAGACTGAGGGAATGAACGATCGATCACATTACCCCACTAGCACTGGCAAAGTAGCATGCAAACTCTGGAATAAAATAGCTCCACCATGTTTTGACCGATCACAATGCTGTAGCAGACAAACTGTCTTAATATTTCCCTTTCTCCACACCAACAGCACATCACAGATATTGCCAAATGTAGGGATGCCCGGAAAACCAAAATTCAGTTTGGATTCGCTTTTTAAAAAACCGAACTGTCCAAAAATTTGACATCCATTCATACGTTTTTCCGACAGAAACTGCATGCAATCTGCCATTCAAATAAAAAGTGAATAAAAGTAACTTTACTCGCATTAAATGTGGAGATAAAGAACGTTTTAAAACATGACCGAAACAGAGTTTAGCATGTAGATTTTAGAATGCAATTACATTATTTACTTGTTGTCGTTTTGTGAGTGACGTCAAAGTCATGTCATCCACTGTCATTGTAATATTTGCTATTACAAGGGTAGCAAATAACTATAATATTCTAACAGAACAGAGTTTTTTTAAACCCAAACCACGCACATTCTGAACCAAATCTGACTTTTTTCAAAAAAATTGAACCGAAATCGAACCGAAATTAAAATGGTATTCCGCACATCCCTAGCCAAATGGAGGTAAGGGAGCTACTACTACTACCGCTACTACAACTCAAAACTGCAAACAGTGCTGAGTTCTGATGAAGTTCTTCATAGACATACTGTTCCTTACTTGCCACCAGGTGTTGTCCTCATCAGACAACAATGTTATGGTTGTATTTGCCTCAAACTGAAGACACGGCATGCCGTTAGGCGGCGCCGGCGTACCACGGTACGGAGAAATTGCTTTCACCTTGCCCACACCTACAGCACACTGACGACCTTTAATCAGCATCACCATCATCATCATCACCAACACCACCATCACCAAAATTGTCATTATCACATAATATTTCTATAACTGCAACGTAAACACTCTCACTCACCAGCTGAGGGTCGTAGCGATCTCCACAATGAACAATTGAGACTTGAGCCGAGACTATAAGTTATAGTAAGATTTAATACGTCCCACTTGACAAATTATAGGTCATTCTGGGGATGATTTTACGAATCAGACGACCCAACCAACAGTGTCAAAGCACTGAAGGACCATGGATGTCAAGGGCCAATCTCAGCAGCTCAGCTCACTAAAAGGCAAAGTAAAGAACTGAAGACTAGACAGCACTGTCAGTTATAACAGACGGCAGATCAGGCAACTTTGATTTCTGTATGAATGCAACACTGGGGACTTCATTGTACCCTTTTTATGCGCATGATAACAATAGTAAAAAATAATAAATAAAAATTTAAAAAAAATAATAATATACATATTTCTATCCCACCATAGGGTGGGATAAAAGACAGAGGCGGTGATACTGTGACTGCCTGTGAAATCAATGAGTCGTTTCATTATCAGTGCTGTGTGCCGACCACAATTCAGCATCACTATAGACAGTGGAAATAAAAATATAGACAGAGATCTTAGTAAATATTAAAGGCTAGTCTAGAAGAATCATCTGTATCGCCACAACCATTGTGTTTTTCGCTGCCCTGTGTTAAAGTGCACGCCGAGCGGCCAAAGGTCTCCAGTTGGAGAAAGTTTGGAATCACCGGAGGAGAACATCATACAGACCGGATACCACGGCTTCATCATCATCAATAACATGCTTCTACTGGAGCGTAGCTGCCCTAACAGATATTCTCCAGTCAGATCGGTTCTATGCTCGACACCACACAGTGCAGACCAATGGTGGTCCGGATCCAGATGTCGTGGACGTCCACAAGGTCTCTTTCCAGGTAGCTGGCACACCACTGAGGTTGATGACCGGAGCACACAACAATGGTAGATGGACAACTCAGATCTTGCAATGTGACCAAACATCATGCGACGTCTCGAGCAAATTATTTCCGTGGCCGGTACACAACCAGTTCGGTTACGGACTTCCACATTAGTAACATGGTCACTGTAATGCAGTCTGAGAATGTGCTGCTGACACCACTGGTCAAACGCAGGTCCCGAAATATCACTGTCAAAGCAGATGACTACAGATATAACAAAACTACATCATCAAAACTACGAAGTGAGTGAGTGAGTAGTTTCTTAATGGCACATCAGTACAAATAGGCTATTTAGCGCATTCAAGGTTTATAGGACTGATAAATCAAAAACGTGAAACAGATGTAAACTATTACAAGAACAGCATTCTTACATCGTGGCAGTTTGCTTGATGCCGAGCCCGGTAACGGTGACATGGAAGTTACACGATCTCGTTTAGGCGGCAGAACCGGAGGACCTACAGCAGACATTATATCATTTGTAATACTAACAAACTCTCATGATGTCTGCCCTGGTGGCGCAGTGGTGAGGGTCACTCGCTGCAGTGTGCCTAGCCTGTGTGGCTGCCAGGCTCCGGAGGTCCGGGTTCAACTCCAGGCTCCAGCGACTTGTCAGTACAGGCAAGTCAACTAAGTGCATATTCAGAGATTAATATCTCAGGCAAGCACAGAGGGTTCGACGGTGTCCTCTTTAATCCGTGACCGCTGGCTGACGCTCAGTATTAGTTGCTGCTTGAACCACTGACAACAGATGGCATCCTGCTGTATACTCTGGTCGGTCATTAATGTCACATTAATGTGCAGGGAGCTAGGGCCATCCATCATGCAGTAGGCATTAGCCGCCAGAGAAACAGTGGTTACAGACAAAGCACGGTAAATCTGTATCATGGCACAAGGTCTCTCCACTTCCCTCTCCCGTTCCCTTCCTTAGCCCTTACACATACCTCTCTACAAAAGGGAGGTCGCACAACAACTACACTACACACACCATTAGGCCAGCCTGACGGTGTCACGCTACACTACACTAGTCTCATCCCTGGGGTTGCGCACTGGGCCAGCCTGTGAGGCAGGCCTCAGTGCTGGCATGTGAAGGGAGCACGTGCCACCCCATAAAAGAAAAAAAGAAAGAAAGAATAACGAAACTTTCGTGACATAATAACTTTGGATAAGAAATGCAGACTACAACAAAAATTTTTAAAAAATCTATCACATAACACAGCTTACCTTGCATATCCTTAGCTTTCTCAACACAGGCCTTGTGTACTACCATACCAGTCTCTGAAAATAAATGCCATTCACAAGTGAAATTAGACAAATAAAATTAAATATTTTATATATACACAGTCGAGTCTAATGGATCTTGCAACATAAATCAGTTATATGATGACTGTAGTGCGTTAAATTTTGTTACATAAGTTTATTTCGGACAGAAAGTTAAGAATGCCACAATCAAGATATCGAATTGTAAAATGTAAATTTATATAGCACATCGTCCCAAAAAAACGCCTCTGATGCGTATCCAGGACCAGATCACCACTAAATCAGTTCTTCCAACTAGTAAAACTGGTAAATTGAAATACACATTTCATCCTGTACAGATTTTTACAAATGTGATTTAAAATCATTACTTCCTTTATATACGGTCAGCTAACGGTACTAAGATCTCAGTCTGATAACAACGTAAGAGATAAGTCACACAGTCAATACTCACTTTGGCATTTATAGCCTTGATAGAAAATGCCTCTACAAATTCACAAACAAATACATCTGTCTACAAAAGAAATACATAACCAGTAATTTACAAGAAGCTCAGCTATCGCTGACAAACCGCGCGACGCTGTTTTGTAAAGTTGTTGAGGTATTGAAACAGTACTGCAAATGTTCAGACCTGCACGATAAACAACCCACGTTGTTGCCTCGCTGTGAGGTCATGTGTGTGTTGTTTGTTGTTTGATTCTTAATTGTCATTATTTATTGCTCGCTTCATGGGTTGGTTAGAAGTCAGGACCCCGCCTTGTGGGTTGGTTAGCGCCAGGAGTACAGGTCAGTGCCTGATAATGTCATGCTAATTTTACAATAATTAGAGGTGCACGTGCGTCAGGCTGCACCTATCAAAACACGATGCGTTCAGTTCGCAAGAATTTTACTTCCTAGTGGACAGGAATTCCTCACCTTGTGCGTCGGTTAGGGTTCAGCCGGCCAACACCACGGTCAATTTCCCCTGTTGGCTGGCCTACAGCACATACTACATCAGTGCTGTTACAGCAAAGATGTAGTGTTTACACACGCCTGTTGAGGAGTAAGGGTTAGTGCCAGTTATCGCTGTAGTGTACTGTGTACCTTACAGTGCATCGTTATTCACCAGATGGCGCCACAGTCCATATAAGCAGCGTAAACTTAAACCCAAACATCCAGACGTTCGTCTATTTACATTTTATTACTTCAATATTGACAATTGAACAGTTTTAGTACAAAAAGACGTATTTTAGACCGTACGTTGTTATATCGTTGACGTTCTTTGTCGTATTAACACCACTTTTTAAATCTCACAGTGCAGAGGATAGACCACATGAAATTACCGCGTAGTTGATTCTTACGTACTTAAATGATATCACACCCTTGAAATCTGGGTGAGAGGTCACTCAAGATCATTCAAAATGGTACCATTCGAAAGCCTGGGTGCGGTTTCCTATTCGCCTTCTATAATAACTATGGCTCTATTCTTGCACCAGTTCTGCGATAAAGCCCGATATTGGTCGAAAATCGTGATTTTTTCATACCCCCTTGCATTCGACACCCCCATTATGGGGGTGGGGGGGTTCCTGCCAGAATATTGCCATCCCGTTTGGTATCAAAAAACTAGAATGGTGGGGCTACCCGATGGTGAAAAAACTTTGAGGATATGTGTAACCATTTAGGCACAATACCGGCGTGTGACAGACAGACGAATAGACAGACGGACAGACATCTTCCCACGGCATAATCTGCGCTATGCATATGCGTCGCACAGTAAAAACCAGCCAGGATGTGTCTGTGAGATAGTGACTACATGTAAACACAAAATGTTGTGGATTCATTATCTTGTCGGCGTCAGTGAACGTCGTAAAAATCGGCTGCTGGCCGTGTGAGAAATGCTAATAATCACCTAAAATCCTCTATTCCTCAATGGCGAGGGGAACAGAAAAGTGATTCGGAATCTATAAACCTGTACCCGGGCCGGATCACCACTAAATCAGTTCTTCCAATTGGTAAAACCAATCATAACAGCCAGTTTCAGTGAAATCGGCTGATTACTTTTACGGTAATCCTGCTAACAGTATGACGCAATGACTGACAGGCAAATAACACTCACGTGGAGGCCTTGATGGTCTGGAAGTGTGTTCATGGTGTCACTCCAGTCTATCTCAGCGACCTCTGCATACCCGCTACTGCCATCTCAGGTCGTCAGCATCTGCGATCTGCAGCAACTGGCACTCTACTGGTTCCATGTGTCCGGACTGCAACGGGACGACAAAGTTTCGCAGTCAACGGTCCAGCCACATGGAACCATCTGCCACCAGCGCTACGATCACCGGACCTGTCGGAGAGCGCCTTCAAGCAAGCATTGAAGACGCACCTGTTCTCGACTGCCTGGTGCCATATTATCTCTGCTTTTGGCGAATAAAGATGCTCATTGCGACGTCTTCATGATTCTGGCGCTGGATATAAATATCAGACTTACTTACTTCCTTACTTAAGTTGGAGGAGGTAATAATGCAGCACGACTGACCGGAGGAGTTTACTTACTTACGTTGGAGGAGGTAATAATGCAGCACGACTGACCGGAGGAGTTTGCGGCAGACGTCACAGATCGTAGGCTCGGTGAAACTAGCCATAACGAAGTCGTGTCTCTCTGTGTGTGCAAACGGTGGACTCGTGTTCTCGCTGCGCCATACAACACACTCACCATCCAACATCGTTTCGTCAAAGACCTGGATCAGCCATGCCTCAGTGGTTAATGCAATGGACCCGGCTTCAACTCCCACCATCAATGGTCAATTCAGACAGGTATAGGTCTGGTATATGTACTGTATAACAGGGTTAACGTCCCACTCGACACATTATACGTCATTTCAGAGACAATCTTCTCAGCCAATGACTTGACTGGTGTAAAAACCGGTCTTCCAAAGTAATCACTTGGCTGCTACTAGCAAAACAAATATAACTACAACCAACTGACAACACAAAAACCTAGACAACGATTAATGAAAACGACTTAACTTAAACAGTACTAAACTTAATGAAACTTAAGCCTGGTTCAGGTCGCCTTTTATGCCATTTGGCCAGGAAATGGATTCGGCCTACTCTATAGCTCCCCGGTCCGTACAGAGCGAGAATCTAATATTGAAATTTAGTGTACTATACTGAGTACTTGTATCCATACATGAACAATAAAAACTGATTTTCCTATCACTCTGTCCTAACCAATCCCGTGGTTTTGTTTCTGTATCTCAAGACTCGTATTTTCAGTCCTCCACCTTTGACAATGCAGTATTTTTCATTCTTGTATGTTTGAATCCAGGGTTCAGAAACCCGGTGGGTTTTTTTTGTGGTAAACCCACCTAAAAAATCTAGCAAAAAACCCACCCCAAATATAATCCACTTTTGTTTCTCATGCTTCTAATAACTAAAGATTTTATTATGTTTAAAGCTTTTAATTGCACAAGTAGTGAGTTTACAAAGTAAAACCTACTTTAGAAAAATTATAATAAAAGTGCAGTTAATTATTTTCCCTTACACATTCATTTGATGTGAATAGCATCTAGCACTGCACATTGAAATAAAAAAACCCGCAAAAAACCCAACAAAAACCACCGGGTTGGTTTTTTTTAAAAACCTAGGTTTTTTAACCTTGTATGAATCTCCATAAATTCTTGTAAAGCTAAAGATGTGTATTTCTGGGCTGAAAGGCCCACTGGATATTGACCACAAAATCTCTAGTAGCTGTATTACAAAAATGGTTGCTTCATGAAAATACAAGCATTTTGAAAATATATAAAACACCTTCAAAGTCCTAGAACAGCACACGACGTCAATTTACACATTTTTAGTATATTTTACTTACACATACGTTCAGAAGATGCGTCCCAAACTGACACACAGAGGTACACATACAGGCAGCAAATTTAATACTCCGTAACGATGGGGCGATAACAAAAAAACTCGAATGTCTACACAACTGGCGCTAAAACACATACCAGAACAGAAGCATAACAAGAAGGGGGTAAGGGGGCAAAGGCCCCTGGTGGCAAAAATTCAGGTGTATCAAAGTGACGGTGTGCTTTCTAGAATAGTATTCAAACTTTTATGGACACAACAAAAGGCTCGAGAGTCTTGTGAACATGTCGTCTAACTGCATTTAGCTCCGGGAACATATGTGTCTTGTGTCACTAGTGTAAGAGAAACAGTTACTGTGCGAGATGGATGGCTTCGATCCACTTGAGTCGAATGTCGTGCGTCTTGGCAACCAACAGCCATACGAGCGGAAATTCTGCATAGGCCTTCTTTGACATCAGCTGGATTGCAAACTGCATAAAAACAATCACATACTAAGTCCCCGCATAAAATTACAGAATCCAATTCTTATGTCAAATTTTCCAACATAGACACAAAATTTAGTAATGCCCTTAGAAACATAAACAGAAAACTTGACCGATTTGCCAATTTTGTGCATCCTGCTATATACAAAATATTCCCAGAACAACATGTGGGACTTGGGAGCTGTCATTTTAAGTGGGGATAGATCCGAGCAGTTTCCTGACTGAATGTTGTAACCAAGTGACTCTGCTGAAGGCATTAAGATATTCCCGGCGTCCTCCAGGTAGTGGGACTCAAGAAGTGGCCTCTTTGTATGCTTCAAACTTCTGTCATCAAACGGCTTCTCATTTTAAGAGTAAAACAATGTAGATTTGACGTTTGCAAACACATCTTTACATGTCAGAGATATGTTGACAGTTACTAAATCAGCAGCACCTAGTCCAGAACTTCAGTTGAAATATACTGCTCAACTGATATAAGCTATTGCCTGGCATTTCCACGACTTTCCGAAAATTTTGGTAAATTGTATGGGACAGTATGGCAGTTCCCTCACCATTTTCACACTCTGACTTTGTAGGATTGCCATCTAATTACTGCATCTGACAGACCGCATCGGATCTGGCCATAACCGTAACCCAACCCACATGGAACCTCACTGGACCCAGCCCTAACCAACTGTGGTCTTATGTGGTATGTCTGAAGTGGACCAATGCAGTAGAGACCCCATAAAAGATTGGCATGCCTCTCCTATACACACACCAGCTTAGTTTGAACACAGTATCATTACTGCATACATATGATAGTTATGGTGCACACAGTTTGTTAGCGTATTAGCGATTTTATTACGTAATCGTGCTATACAAATGGCATTTTACTTACTTAATAACTTACTATGCTGTGCCCGAATATAACATCAAAACTGTTCCCAGAGCCACATATAACACTGGCAACGTATAGTTAATTTTGGGCGATTAAGACCTTATCATTCTTGACTTTGTTTTAAAAAATCAAAAGAGTTTTGCCGTCACCGTTAACATTCTGTACGACGCAATTTAACAGAAACTAACCCGATCTTTCTCCTTGGCAGCAACCTCCTCCATGTCATAGTGTGAGAGTATCAGTGCATCGCGGTAGTTGTAATTTTCACCCTACAAATGTACACAGCGGTACAGATGCACAGTAGTAGACAATACAATACATACTACATACATCACTGCATGGCAATAGGGATGTGTGGAATAGATTATTTATTTCGCTTCGATTTTTTGAAAAAAAGTTCGGATTCGGTTCGGAATGAGTTTGGTTTGGTTCGGTTCAAAAAAGGCGGTTCAGTTCAAATATTACGGTTAAAAAGGTAAAGGAGCGTATAGTTCTTCGTGAAATTCACCTCAGAACTACGGGACGCCACTTGTCAAATGGGATCACACAGTGTTATCTGCCACCCGACAGAGCTGACCGCCCCGCCTTCACCCCAACCGGGCAGGTTGGTACTCGATTTATCGACCCCGTAAGGATGAAAGGCTGAGTTGGCCTAGTTGGCTGGTTACATACCGAAATGGTTTACCCGTCCACAGACGGTCACCCATCCGAGTACTAACCGGGTCTGGCGTAGCGCAACTACGTTGATCGAAGCCAACGCGTTACCACTAAGCCAAACCGCCAAGTTAACTGACAGCAAATATTACAGCAACGAGTTTGACGTCACTCACAACAACGAGTAAATAATGTAATTGCATTCTAATATCTACATGCTAAACTCTGTTTCGGTTGTGTTATAAAACGTTCTTTATCTGCACATTTAATGCAAGTAAAGTTACTTTTAGTCACTTTTTATGTAAATGGCGGATTGCATGCAGTTTCTACCAGAAAACCATCTGAATGGATGTCATATTTTTGGACTGTTTGGTGGTTTTTGAAAACCGAATCAGAACCGAATTCCAGTTTTCCGCACATCCCTACATGCCAAGCAGTGTTATGCTAGTAAATCTGTTTGCTGTGAAAATAATTTAAATTTTACTTCAACTGTCAGATTACTAGTGATGGGCAAATACCAATTGGAATTTAAATCGTCATTTGAACGTATACAATTAATAAATACACATACACATTTAATCTGAGATGTATTCGATTTGAAACACTTCAATTCGATTTCAGATTTGATTAAAAATTTTGCGACTCTATTTGAACAAAATTAGTTAAATCGCAGCAAATCGCTTACTTATTTACTGATGACGTGAGATTTGACTAAATAATTTTAAATGTTTTTTCTTGAAAAACTTGAGATTTGAGTGTGACAATATTAATGAAGATTTCAGACAATACTGCTGAGGAAATGATTCTCAGGCGATTGTCAATACTGCAACATCACTTTTCCGGGTGACCACTCTCCAAAAAATGTGAAATTCCCTGGCATTTCCCTGACGGTTCGTGGCGCTCCTCCGTGGCACTCGGGATGTTAAGCATTACTTACATCATGCCCGTACTAGTTCTAAATACCTGTATGGACACAAATATGCAGTTTACAATAAATCAGTTTTAGGCAACTTTTCCCTGACAAGATTTTTCCCGACATTTCCGTGATTTTTAGTAAAATCCCTGACATTTCCCTGACAGCTGTCACATTCCCTGACATTTCCAGGTTTTCCAGACAAGTAGTCACCCTGACTTATATGCAAGTCTTGTTTACACTGCTGTAATTATTATCGCAGTTATCATTATTAGTAGTAGTCACCCTGACTTATATGCAAGTCTTGTTTACACTGCTGTAATTATTATCGCAGTTATCATTATTAGTAGTAATGGACATTTGTTATTTTTAGATGCTTAGAATCAACGCTCGCTCAGATATATTTTCTAAATTTTCATTCAAACACAACTTCAACCATTACAACCACAAATACACCGTCGTCCATAAAAAGGTGGCAGCAAACTTCTGTCATTAACTTTGGCAAGTCTTAACTGATTTTGAGAATTTTTGCACTGTCATACTTTGGAAACGAATTTGTAACAAAATGCAGTCATTTATTTTGACACCATCTTGATGTCCTCAAAACCTCATTATGACAAACGAAGATAAAATCTGTGAAAGACGCCATTGATCAGTGGTGAGATCGACGGTCAGTCGGTGTGTCGATGCTGAAGGCGGACATTTTGAACACCAACGAGTCCCAGAAACTTCTCGTGAGAATTTTATGTCGGTATTTTAATGCTTTTGTGAAGAAAATTCCAGTGTTCATGTAAAAGTGTTGTTTTTCTGACTCTGCGTGGTGGCATACTAACACGTATGTGGTGAAGTGAGACATTTTTCTACCTACAGGTGCAGAATTCATCAGTGTGGTACAAAAATTATCGAAACTGGCCAAGCTTTGTAAAAGCTGTTACAAAAAGTTTACTGCCACCTCTTTTATGGTCCACAAAAAAACTGCGTTGTGGCATCAGTGAACTCTTATCAAACTAAAGTAGCGAAGAAAGCCAGACATACTACAGTTAGTAGTGCAAAGAATAGTTACCCATAGAAATTTATCCACCATCTATGTGTGCGGGAATTCACAAGGGCACCCACCGGTAGATGATGGACAACAAACAAAAACACAAACTGGTGTGAGTGTGAGTAATAGCAACGTGCCAGACAACGTGCAAACTACTAAAACCTACTCGGTAACTGTTAAGAATTGAGGCACCGCAATTTTAACACATCACCATCTTACGCTCCCCGAAACAGCAGATTTGGCTCAGAACCGCCCTCTGTGGAGGATGATGTCAACGTATGGCGCTACGCAATCGTGAGTTGCATGCCAGAAACGACGACGATGAACTTTAACACGTAACCACGTTTCAGATTGCTATCCACAGTAATTTCAACCCACTGGTTTACTGTAACCATAGCGTTGGATATCAAGTGAACTGCAGCAAGGCGGTGGTGCCCAGGGAAATACACTTTTTAGTGTAATTTGTGAATAACCATTACAATTCCGCATTTCTTACAAAGTTTATCCCTCGTGATAACTGTTAACACAGTTGACGAACATTTCTGTGACTGAGTCCAACCAATTCAGAACTCTAAACACAACCCCTGTCCTACACTATCCACACTGTTTTTTATACAAATGTGAGAAATGTCTTTGCAATCATTGCAAATCATAGTATTTAAATGAGTTTAGTGTGGTAAATCACCTTAATGCATTATTGTTCAGATGTGCCAATTTTATGTGAATGTATACATTTTTTAGCCAGGCAAAGGCACCATTTTGTAACCAGAGTGATTTTCAATCATCCCATTTTGGTTATGGAACCAGAAGAAACAATGCTTCATTACCATAAACATGGTTACGTGTTCAGAACTGTGCCTTTAATCTGTGTGAAAACAAACTAGCAACGTCGCTTTAGTAAGCTCTGCTGCATATACAAGAACAATAAACACTGTTACTAAATGCTATAATTATCTCACCAATCAATGACTAAATTCTGGCACTATATATATTCCCACAGTCGTAATGGTAACCGATCAGCATGGCACCGAACTGAGACACAAAAGTTGACAATATTTTAGAGACATACACAAATAGTATCTATAAATTCCACCAGAAATCACCAATATTCAATGACAACAGAAACATGCAATGAACATGTAACTAAAGCATAGACAGCAGAAACCTAAGCCGGTTCTCTGCTCCTTGCAACAGAGCAAATTATAAAAAGTAAAAATCAACTGAATATTTGTTATACTAAAAACTGCTGATAAAATGCTAGATTTGCCAAAATTGTTTCAAAATTTAATACCGATAAGCAGGGTTTATTTTAGGCCTCTGAAAAAAGGGGTAGTGCTACCCCTTGCCATTGTAAAAAAGGGGTAGTGCTACCCCTTGAACATATAAAAAAGGGGTAGCTACTCCTATATATCCGGCCCAATCATTGATACGACTAATTACTGGTATAGAATACTGACTTCGTATCCAGTTTGCATTGTTAACGCTAACGCATCGAACCAACAGTGATGATAGGCGAATTTAGCGTGGCATAATGCGTCCATTGTTAGCCATTTCTCGCGAAAATAAACCATTAATCACCCAAAACTACTAATTTACTATGCATATGTAGTAATGTAGAATGCATAACGCTACCCCTGTGTTGCCATTTAAAACGCGTAGGCCTACCCGTCGCCATTATTTTTTACGCGTAAATTTTCGACCGTTTTCATTTTTTACGCGTAATACGCGTGCTAAAATAAACCCTGCCGATAAGGAGTTTTGAAATCAGGGTATATATCTAAAAAAATTTAAAAAAACAAAAACAAAAAGCTATGACAAAAAGATGCCCTAACCAACCATGCCAATAAAAACAAGACTTTTTTTTACTAAATTTGTATGAAATGTTGAGAATGCAAAAACTGAGGTATAGTATGGTATAGTAGGGTTTAACATTCCACTCAACAAATTACGGTCATTGTGGGAAGATTTTACGGGTCAGATAACCCAACTAATGGTGTTACAACAAAACGTGACAAGGACATAAACATGCTGTTACTACAATGCATGCATGATTACCAACAGTGTTTACACAATCACTCAATCAGCTCATGCAACATGCACCCACGATGAGTGGCAGCAAGTTCAATTATCTAATAAAAATTAAATAAATTTCTGACAAAAATATGAAAAATACATAGCCTGGGAATAGAGAATATACATAAACTGTGGCAAAATAAACGCTGAGGATATAGTCGTGTTTCAGAAACCGAGCACGACTGCACGACTAAAGACCAATGCATTAAATTCTCTGCATAGGACAGTCTTGAAATTACCTTACTGACAGTCTTCAAGACATGACTATAGATTGTGCCATTTAATGTGGAATTTAACAAGAGGTCAAAGTAATTTGACAAAAAGTGCCTCACGGGGGGCCCATTCCCCGGTTAGGGGTCACCCCAGGGGGTCGAAAGTTGTACCATTGAATTCCTGGGGTAGGGTTCCCTATTAGTGTTCCATAGTAACTATAGGCCTAGGATGCACCGTTTGGCCACAGTGCACGTGCGTGACAACCAACCAACAACCAACGACATCACGACACAGCTTATCTCAATAAGCGCCTCTTTTGCTAAAGTAAAGTGAGGCGCTTAATAATAAATACAAGACTGTCGTCAGCACGTCCTCTAACGTTATGACTGTACAAACAGCCAGTGACATATTGCTTGACAGAGCTCTGACAGTTTTCATAAGTCATTAAAAATCTTTAAAATTCACCCAGTGTATTAGTGCATTAGAAGCAGTGAAACGACGCACTGAACAGATTTTTGTTTAACACCAACGTTGTTGTACGTAATGTTGACCAGTTCGCAGCAAGTAAATCTTTCCTGTCACAACTTAGTCAGGATAAGCTAGTACAGCTAGGACAAATGCCACATTCAGTGACGGAATTTTTATCGCTGCCGGTCCAAGTGTAATGTAATGTAAATGTAAACTAATACACTCATCAACAAACGTTCTCAGAGGTGTCCATAGGCCTGTGTGCAGAGATGGGTTTCAACCCAGCTCTAAACTGTCCACAAATTAATAAATGATGAGCGGAGCTGTGATGGAAGCGCGTTCCAGACGGTTGGGGCTGTAACATGGAAACTCCGTCGGCCGAGCCGTGTTGTCGAAGTGGCGTTCTGCCGAACGAAGATTTGCCCGACCAGAAATGCCGGCGACTGGGATGCAGACGTTGAAGTAGGCAGGACTGTGCTCACCGACACAGTCAAACGCAGAGATTGCTATTCTGAACCGTATTCACTATGGCAATGGCAGCCAATGAAGAGTGTCGCGAAGGACCGGCGTTCAGAACCATCTGAAGTCGACGGATGACTTATGAAAAGATCGCGTAAACGTGTGTGGAACAGTCAGTCAACCAGAGTTAACTCACAGACCACCACTATCACGACACGTTTTTGGCAAAAGATCGACTGTGATTTGGAACGGTCGGCTTTTAAACAGACCTGTTATTATCCTAATTACAATGGCGGGCAAAGCTTCGGCTTAGATACTAAAAAAACTTCATGCATCTACCATTTTTACAGTTCACATCTGCATGCCACTCATCCACGACAAGAGAAGTACAAACCACTCAGCATCATGCATCTCAGCATGCACCAAACGCCACAGAGACAGTACGGTAACTCACTCACTCACTCACTAATAAAATAAATAAGCAATAAATACGCATGCGTCGATACTATCTGCATTGACAACTAACCCGAGTCTTGCAGATGAGTAGGACCTTGTCAAAGAGAAACAACATCCTATACACACGACAAAGATTTTATGTACACAGCAACCCATCCAATCACATGCCGCTTAATTCTGTATCT
>Ga0209339_1000320_pt1 | contig 17716 bp, 8 predicted proteins | sample OlaalgELextract3_FD_187376 | JGI IMG/M metagenome (GOLD analysis project Ga0209339, IMG submission 187376) | Olavius algarvensis symbiont microbial communities from Tuscany, Italy - Type A ELBA extract 3 (SPAdes) (version 2) | ecosystem: Host-associated > Annelida > Digestive system >... | reverse complement strand
AATGGCTCTGTTATAAGTCATCATTAACTCACCCAAAATGCACCAAATCTCACCTACAGCGATCTAGGTTTCAAAACATTTTCCCGGGGGATAAACCCCCGGACCCCCGCTTTTGACGGGAGGGAGTGGGGAGGGAGGAGAAGGGAAGGGAAGCGGATGGAAAGGTGAGGGGATGTGGAGGGGCCCGGAAAGTGGTCTGCCTGGGGCCCACGCTGGCTCTCAGCGTTCCTGGCCAGGCATAGTCTGGTACAAATGAAACAGAAGACAGATTTATATTGACTGTTAAGATGAAGTGACCAGGGTGACCACTTCTATGGAAAACCTGGAAATGTCAGGGATTTTGACAGCTTTCAGCGAAAAAAGTGGCTTAAAATTGTTTATTGTTAGCTGCCTATTTCATCCATTCTTGACTTTGCTGAGTTTGTGCATTTCATTTTGGTTTCAGATTATGCACTGTTGCATTCCTTCCCCCACCACTGACAATAACACTGGTACCGGCATGATATGAGTAACACTTAACATTTACAGGAATGCCACAAATTGTCAGGGAAATGTGATAGAATTGTCAGGGAATTTCAGATTGTCTGGAGACTGGTCATCCTAGGTACGTGTGGTATTATGATAGCCACTTTTCCTCATTTTAGTCCGTAAGTGTTTTGAGTTTTTGGTTCTTGGCGTATGTTGATGAGATCTCAGCATTGAAATGACAGCTGACGAGTGTTTGTTGTTATGTATCAGATGACGCAAGGTGTGAGTGCAGTAGTGGAAGCAGCCTTGTCGCAAGGTAATGCTCCACCCCCTCCTCCTCCACCGCCTCCCCCACCACTACCTGGCATACCTGGAGCACCCCCATTCCCGCCACCTCCACCACCATTACCAGTTATGAGTGGTGATGCACCACCTCCACCTCCCCCACCTCCTCCTCCTCCTGGTCCTGGACCCCCACCACCACCTCCCCTACTTGCACCTCCACCTCCTGGTGGACCGCCTCCTCCATTGCCTGGATTTGCCGTGATGGGTGCCGCAGCTGTCAACCAGCTTCCACATGGCATGGAACCAAAGAAGAAGTACAGTCTTGACACTCAAGTGAAGCGGCTCAATTGGACAAAGGTAACTGAAAACAGTTTGGTCCGTTCGGTGCTTCTTTCTAGTTCTGTCAGCATTGGTGATACAATAGTAAACATTCTGCAGTGGAATTGTTATTTAATACTTTTGTTTATGATTCTGAAATTATAATTTTATGATACTTTAAAATATTATAATTTTATCAACATTAATATTAGTTGTTGTATAATTTTTATGAGTTTATAGTTTCTTGTGGGTTTTTTAAGCTCTAATAATAAGTAACCTTCCTTAATATAGTAACCAGGTAGCTTATACGGCAAAGCCATTAACTTTTCATTAAGAGAAATATAGTTCATTGCTGGTTACCAATGCAACACAGTTTAAGTAAACCATGCATTTGCAGTTTTTTGCAATCTTGTGCTTTGTAAATGTAATTAATAATAATAATAATAATAATAACTAATTTTTAAAAAATTATTATCTTAGTAGATATAAATGTTTTGTGTTTAGTAAAGAGATAAATTCTGACGTATGTGAATAACACATCTGTTTACGATGAGTAGGCAAATTCTTGCATCTAACGAGCACAGAATTTTATATTGTTCAAGTTTGCAGAAATTCTCTGCTTGCTGTGTCAGGTGAATCCAAAAGATCTGGACAAAGAATCGTTCTGGGTTAAAGTGCACGAAGACGAGCTTGCCAGTGAGGATTTATTTGCCGAACTGAAGCAAAACTTTGCATCAAAAACTGTTTGTAAGTAGATGATAGCCAGTGCAGTTTTGCACTGTTATTACTAAATCAGTTCAGAAAAGTTTGGCTGTGTGCATGCCGTCCAATTGATGTAAAGTTTTCTAAATTGTTCTTCTGTATTGTTGTTGTAATGTCAAAGAGTGCATCTTGCTGTACTGTTGTCTGTTTTTGCCGTTTTCTGTTGTACAGCAAAGTCCAGTGGTCAAACATCAGAAGATAAAAAGCCAAAGAAAGCAGCAAAGAGTCTCAAAGTTCTTGACCCAAAGGCTGCACAAAATCTGTGTAAATAATTTATATTTATCACATCTTGTACTACTGCAGTTTGTTTTATATAGTAGCATATAATGCCCCACATATACGATAAAATACATATTATATAACGTACACTTAAAATATGATGGAAACCCACCGTTGTCTATATGACTCAATGCAGGGATTTCTGGCTTGAATAACTGATATACTAACAAAATATAGAAGTGTATATATATAATATATGTTGGATGGAACATTTGTAATGCATTTTTGACAGATACAGCCAGTGTACTTGTAAAAACAGCATAGCAACAAGAAATAAACATATATGTTGCTTTTTGTTGGTACGTCAGTGTTTCTGCTGGGTGTATCTTGCCTGCTGAAGCTCCAGTTTAGAAACTTGTTCTGATCTAGTATCTCATGTTTCTGATCCCTTGTGTTATACTGTGGTATATGTTGAATCTGTACTTTGTAGGATAGTCAGTCCTTAGACATTTTAATTTTAGTCTATTTTTTAGAACATACATGATGGATTTTCACTGGACTGATGGCAGATACCAATTGGTTTAACGTGTTTTCAGCTGCTGGTTAAAGTGGTTATCATCTTTCCTAAAACAGCATATTTCAATTATGACAGATTGTCTAGTTTTGATTTTGTCACGCTTGTTCACAATGCTTGGATTGAATTGTTGATGTTGAGCGAGAGAGTTTTATCATGTCGTTGGCAGCAATATTGCTCGGCTCAATCAAGGTGCCGTACACGGAACTGAAACGGCGGATTGTGGAAGTGGATGAGAACAACCTGGAAGTAGCACAGTTGGAGCAGCTGATCCGCTACATGCCTGAGCCGGAGCAGATGAGTAAGCTGGCGGCACTGAAGGATGAGTACGACACGTTGTCAGAAGCAGAACAGTTTGGCATTGTTGTACGTAATGCTCTGTTTGTACACTCGTTGGTTATTTATTTATAGTGTAATGCAGGCAACCAATGCATTTTCAACAATTTAGCTGTTAAAAGAACAGACTGTGTTGAATATCAAGAGATGATAACTGTTTTTTATTGGATGATTAACCCTTGAGTGATTCTGGTTGTGACAGCTGCATAAACATTAGAGAATTTCTAACCACAGCTTGAGTCAAATATGTCTCTGTGGGCTTTGGCAGAGCATCGAACCCCAGTTCATTTTAGCTTGATAAAGCATAGATGTAACTTGAGCAGTGTTAGATCCACTCACTTATTTTATCTACTTATGTGGCAAAAATGTGTCCGTCTGTCCTTGTTCTGTCCAGCTATGTATTCTCTGCAGAAAGAACAAAGCTAAGTGAACTTTCGGTCAGTTGAAAGCTTAGATCCCATACATCGTGATGAAATAACAGCAAAAATGGATCTGCAACGAAGGTAGCTGGGAAAGAGGCGGTGCTGTGCATGAGCGCAAACAGCTGCATGGAAGGCAGTGGCTGCTGTGGGAGTTGCGGCAGTAAGTGGGTACAGCGTGTAGACTGTACACAATGAACTAGACAATTGACACATCTGGCCAATAGTCAGCACATACAAGGAGAATCTGAGCCTCAGCCACAGAGGATGCTTATGATGCGTGCGAAACACAGCCGGGTATCTAGCATCTAGTATATGTATACTTTTTGACTAATGGGTGATATTTGGAATGATTTCACCTAGCCTACTGAACATCCCCATGAAAGTCTGGCGTGGCCAGACCAAACCAGTGGATCAACACAGCTCTCATCTAACTCTGCATCGTCAGCGAGGCAAGCGAATGAAATATGTTTTGCTTGTGTTGAGCTTCACAAGAAACTGTGGCAAGTCACTTAATATGAGTGAACCAGCTGTAAGTGTTTTGTTTCACGTACAAAATTACAAATATTGCATGTGGCCTGCGCCAGCACGTGTGCAATATGCCTGTTAGCCTACTGACTTCCACAGAAAGCAATTACTTGTTATGACAGTGTGCTGCTTGTAGTGCAGACTAAGCACATTGTGTACTTCTGAGCTGATAGTAGAAAAGTAGTTTTTCTGTGTTGGTATATGTACTAGCGGTAGATTTAGCTACCGTATGAACTCTAAATATTCGCGTGGGATGGTGCTGTGTTGTGGTTTATTGGTACTTTTTGGCTCATATGCACTTAAATACACCAGCCGTAGTTGACTGCATTTACAACCGGATCGAAGAATGTATGCGAATAACAGCAATATTTCACTGTGTACTTTCACAGTTAACCTTCACACCTGACATTCCTTGTAGTCCATGAAATCTCTGCCTGCTCAGCATGGATGCTGGAAGATATTATGTGGGAGTCAGGGATTAGGATGGGATATTGAATCTGACTGAGAAGATGCAAGGCCATGTGAGCATTTGTCTAGCGATTGGAGGCATGAACGGTACAAGCATTGGGTGAGAGCTCCTGGTGAGGATAAGTGCAGTTGGGCAAATTGATTTATATGCGAAAAATTGTGCTCTGATGTATATGAAATGTAAAGAACGTTTACTTGTTTCTTGGATTTATGTTCACATGAACCTTCTTCACATTTGTTGTCTGTGAACTTGTTGAAGATGTCTGGAATCAAGCGAATAGTACCGCGTCTGTCGTCGATGGCATTCAAGATGAAATTTGAAGATCTTGTCAATGAAATCAAACCAGTAGGACATCATGCTCTCTTGTTACTCTAATGTGTTTACTGTTTTCTGTTGGCATCTGCTTCCTTTTGGGATTTGTAGGAGTTATACTTTTGATTTGTGGCAGTTTCTAGTAGTTGTTTATTATGTGCTACTTCTCTTGGCTTCAGTTTAACCGGTCTGTTTTCCGTGGTCACTGTTGGTGAGACTGAGTTCGCAGAGTTTGACAAGGAGACATTTGGAGATTGGTGCAACAGGTTGGATGTGTTGCTTGATGCAGAACCAACATCGTTGGGACACCGAACGCTGTTTGTGATATAAAAGTAGCAGTAAGAAATATGTAGTTTTGATGTGTGTTGCAAACTGTGACAGGATGTGGTCACAGCAACCGCTGCCCTTGAAGAAGTGAAACAGAGCATAAAGTTTGCAAAGATCCTCGAGTTGATTCTTCTCATTGGTAATTACATGAATGCCGGCAGTCGCAACGAACAGACGATTGCGTTTGAATTCAGCTTCATCACAAAGGTCATACAGCACAGCTGTGTACTGTTATTCCTGCTAGAAGTGTTAACCGTTTGTTTTATTGTCACTTTTTGTTCGTGGGCCATGTCGTCTGACTTAAAATAAATGGATGGATAGAAGGCATTAACCAGACTGTCCAAAAAATGTTAGGTTTCACCTATAAGCAGTTAGCAACATGGTATAGTGTTTGTATAGATTCTGTGAAGTGTTGTATGTTGTCATTTTTATTGCGCGTCAGCACACTAGCGCACGATATTGTTATAACAAATCTGTCTGTCTGTCTGTCTGTCCATCTGTTCGTGACGTTCCGATATTAGATGAAAACGGCTTAACATATTGTCATAGTTTTTTCACCATACGGTAGCCTAATCATTCTAGTTTCATTGGCATCAAACATCAGCACAAAATTCTAATGGGGTCACCCCCTGCGGGAGCGATAAATACAGGTGGGGTATAAAAATTTAGTGATTTTCTACCAATAAGTCGCTATATCTCGCAGACAATACAAGATAGCGCCATAGTTACTATGGAAGGCGAATAGGAACTCTTATGCGATCTATCAAATGATTCTTCTCATTGGTAATTACATGAATGCCGGCAGTCGCAACGAACAGACGATTGCGTTTGAATTCAGCTTCATCACAAAGGTCATACAGCACAGCTGTGTATTGTTATTCCTGCTAGAATTGTTATCCGTTTGTTTTATTGACACTAAATATTTCACAAACGGCTACAGATATGGCCATAGTTACTATAGAAGGCGAATAGGAAACTGCACCAAAGCTTTTGAATGGCACCAGTTTCAATGATCTTGAGTGACCTCTAAGCCAGATTTCAAGGTCATGATGTTATTCAGCATCAAATAACTCGCAAATGGAACTCGCAAATGGTACAAGATAGAGCTATAGTTACAATGGCGGATTAGTAGAAAGTCATACATTGTGTATCGAACCGCGCTATTTTCAATGGCCTTGAACAACCCCAAACCCAGATTTCAAGGTCAGGCCATTCTTTGATGCTGAATATATCTGAAATGGCTAAAGATACGGCCATAGTTACTATGGAAGGCAAATAGGAAACTGCACTCAAGCTTTAAAATGGTACCACTTTCAATGACCTAGAGTGACCTCTAACCCACATTTCAAGATCACAATAATATTCAACGTCAAATAACTCGACTAATAGTAAGTCATGTATGATCTATCCAATGGTTCCATTTCCAAGTGACCTTGAGTGATTCAACCTAGATTTCAAGGTCACAGTGTAATATTTAGGCCTATAGTTTTCCACAACGTATTGTGTGTGCAGGTGACACGCGATCTGTTTGCAGTAGCTAAGTTCTTGTTATACCTTGAAACTAGTTTTTAAAAATGGTGTTTGCTGTTTGTACAAACCCATGGCTTTTTAATCATCTGTTGTGCTACAATCACGAGCATGCAAGCAGTACACAACATGATGCATTCCTGCAATGCATTTAGTTTTGAAGTCAGGTCTTTCGACATCCTCAGTGCTCATGTCTCTGTACACTTTGTTGTTTTCCCAATGTCAGCGTTGCTCTATCTTTCTAAAATCACCTATGTTTACATATGTTGAAGCAGTAATTGTTTATATGGTGAAGCAGTAAATGTTTTTAAGCCTGTCAGTAAACCTGTTAAGTGAAACTTTTATCATTAGTGTCATCGTCTGACCTCATAGGTCGACTCAGTCTTCTACCTTCTGTGAGATGATAAGATGATTATTAGCTTTTGGTTCGAGTGATAGTAAATGGTGCTTGTGGGTGTAGACAATAGCAGCTTACAGGCAGGCTGACAACCCAAGTTGGTTAATTTGGTCTGAGTGTCAGCGGCCGCTTGGCAGTGTTCTGCATTTATCAAGTGAACCGAGTGAAGTCTTGCAGTTGCTTTATCATGATGACAATATCATAAAAATAGTTATGGATATCAGTACTATTAATATTATAGCTGAAATATCTCTCTAGAATATGATGATGTATGTGTTGTGTTAGCTGACAAACACAAAGACACAGGATGGTAAGCAGACACTGATGCATTTCCTCGTGGACTGCATCGAGAAACGGTTTCCAGATGTCATGGACTTCTCCAGTGAACTTCTGCATGTTGAGAAGGCTGCACGAGGTCGGTAACTTTACAAAACTGACCTCACTTGAAATGGCACACAACACTTTTTTTCGTTTTTTTTTGTCTCTCATTGCAGTAAAATGGTATGATGTAGATGTCTTACAGAAATGAACAAGTGCCAAGTCCTGTAAAGGTCTGGACTCTTGCTATAGCGCCACTTACATGAGTCAGACTCGTGACCAGCAGCGCTTTACAATCTCGGAAGTGGCAGCTGATTGGCATGAGCCAATGATGCCGCAGTGCATTATGTGGCCATCCATTGCCCGCGCTAACGGACAATTGGACCCACGGTGCATCCAGCAGACACACCAATCAGCCACACTAGGCCTTCACCCTATAGCCATAGCTACTACTCATTTTCCGTCCCGCTGAAGGTAGGAGGCTGAGTTGGCCTGAGCACACAGTAAGTTAGCAACTTGCTCAAGGTTGCTTGCAATGGACCGGGTGTGAGTCGAACCTGCAACCTCTCGGTTACGTGTCCGATACTCTACCACTGCACCCACCTGTAATGGCACCCTGTTTTGTATTTGCTTGGTGGTCAAAAGATGTTCTACGTAATGTATACTTTGGATAAGGTCATTGATGTCAGAGTGTGCTTTGAAATAACAAAACCACAAACTTGTTTTAGTACACTTTTTAAGACAACCTGGTGGAGCCAATACCAGATAATTTTATGTCAAAGAAATAAATAATCCAGTGTCACCACTGTCAATCTTCCGGTGCCTGAGATACAATTTCTGCCATATTTCTATTTCCAGTGTATCTACTGCATTGCATAGAAAGAAAAATTCTGACCAAGGTTGAATTCTATGCAGCCATCCATGATGACCAAGTTATGAGGTTTTGCTGCTAATGAGTTGCATGACGTTGTGAATTGATCTTTAAGCTGCTGCTGTTTCTATTGTTGTACTGGCACTGTTGCTGCAGTTACTGCAAACTATTGTGTCTTTCTTCAGTGGAGACCAAGCATTGAAAACAATGACCTGACTTTGTTGCCTTTGTGTGTAATCACTCACTGTCCACGATGAGGTGACTAGCAGACCATGCTATTTTGGAGATATTGTCGTTGTGGATTGTTTATAATTGGTTGTCATGTGATAAAACAGTGGCTGATGAGAACGTGCAGAAGAACATGAATCAGATGAGCAAATCGTTGAAGCAGGTTGAGACTGACGTGAAGACAGCTCAGAAAGACAAGACTGCCGAATCCAATGACAAATTTGTCCCAGTTATGACTATATCCTTTCAACTGCTGAATAAATGCTGCAGATAACTAAAATAAATGGTGCCTTTCAAATTGTTGAAGTAATATTCATCCTAAATGCACTTGCTATAAACAGTCAGATGTCCAGAATGGTCTAATTTTTTTACATGTTCTAAACACTTGCTGCCATAATAATTAATAACTGTGCCAGTTATTAATATTTGTGCTCATATACATGTAACTAAATAAAGGTGTATTTTAGTGTTTATGATAACAGAGCTTTTCTTGACAACGCTGCACCAGTTTTTGAATACTGCCAAGGAGCAGTTGGAAGTGCTCGAAGGCATGTATAAGAAGATGACTACCTTGTTCAACAACACTGCAAAGTATTTCGCATTCAATCCCAAGAAGTATACGATGGAAGAATTTTTCAGTGACCTGAAGGCGTTTGTTGAAAGTTTCAATGTACGAATCATTTTTTTTTTAATTTAGCAGTCGGTGCATTTACATTTATAGTTTATATTCTTTTGTTAATCAGCTGTATCAAAACATTGAAAGATTGGGATGTAGGCTACAGTGTTAAAAGGAAGGCTTCAGTGGTATCATGTTCACCAGTCACATTCTACATTTAAACACCACATCTTTGAACTATATTTTATATGATACTGTCAGCATTTTGCTATGTTAACCTAGAAAAATTACCTCTTGAAATCAGCTGTTAGTGTCTTGTTTAGTTTTTACAAGTATGCCTCAAAAGTATTCTTTACAGCTATGGTACATTTACAACTGAACTAGAACAAAAATATAAACTTTAAGAAAAGTCCTGTGAAGAAGTTTTATTGCAGTCTGTCATTACAGCTATGGTATTTTTTAGTTTTGTTTAAGTTCTGACAAGTGCTAAAACAAAAAAACAGTATTGCAACTTTTATACTTACTTTCAGCTTTTAGTTTTGTTTCTGTTTTATTGCAATTGGAACCATTGCTGTAATAAAAATTGTTTTGCATCGTTGTATTTTTGTTGTAATCATTGCTTTAGGTTGTGTCTTAACAATCTATGCGGTGAGTGTTTTTAGTTATTTTAGCAGCTGACATGTTTCTACATGTGGTGACTGTGTTGACGCTAGCAAGCTGCGAAGGAAATTGCAAAACTGAGAGAGACGGAGGAGAAGATCAGACGAGCAAAGGAAGCTCAGGAGAAGCGCGAGCGTGAGAAAGAAGAAAAGTTGGCACGAAAGAAAGTGCTTGTAGATATGAACAATGGTACGTACGAGTCTGTTGATATGTACTTCTTGACATTTTTGTATTTAGTTGTGTTTGCAGTTATTGTGCATATACACAAATTTTAGCACTGTGTTTACATTTTACAGTAGCTTGTGTGTTTTGCTACAGAGGACGACCAGGAAGGCGTGATGGACAACTTGCTGGAGGCGTTGAAGACTGGCTCTGCTTTCAATGTGAACCGTGAACGTAAAGAAGGACGGAGACGGGCCCCACGGGCTGCTGGAGGTTTATTTATTTCATTTTGTTGAATTACAAGTTGTATTTAAATGTGTATATTAACTTGATGATTGAAGTAGCAGAGAGCGAGGCTATTTATGTGTGTTGTAATTTGAAATGAGTGAAAATTTGTTGTCATGCCATTTGCATTTGCCGTCACTTTTATCTGATTTCTGCTACAGATATTTACTTAATTTGTTGTTTTATGGATGAAACACTAGCAACATGCAATGTAATTTTTAAAATAAAATTGCATAATAAATGTTATTAATCTCTTATTTGATACTTCGACAACAATTGACAATGTACAAAAGTGAAAGACGAAATACAGCAGTATAATAAAATTTGTTGGGACGATGACGATTTCCGGTGAGCTGTGTATTCTTGATGTGCCACTAATGAAATAACGCGAGTGATCTCAATTTCAGGCTTAAGTTCATTGATGTCAGCCACGCAATGTGAGCTTGCTGTCCCTGCATTTGGTGAAGAGCAGCAGAGGATGATTGTAATTTAGGTCACGGTAACAGCAAGTTTTTGACAGCATAATCTGATCAGTGTGATACGTGCAATGTCATATGTGCAAATAATGTGTGGCCAGTTAACAGCAGAAAACTCGGTGGCAGTGAAGAAAGGCATGCAACCTGTAATACGTTAGCTGCAAACCCCGTTAAGAGGCAGTCAGCTTACATGTTGGATTAGATGAACGTAGTTCCTCTATGCCAGGCCTGGTTAGTGCCTAGATGGGTGACCGTTTTAGGACGGGTAAACCACATCGGCACAGAACCAGGTACCCAGGTCGACTCAGCCTGAGCCATCCCTCTGAAATGAGTACTTGCTGTGGCTGCAGCCACTGCTAGGGAAGAACGGGGAGTCCTGCATAACAGTAGGCCCTATGACCAGGACTGCTGGCATACTGGCCTACAGTTGGTTAAAGGTGCTTGCTGTTAACAGAGCCGGCCATCCGGCTGGCATATGTCATATGCTAGCTGAATTTGGGTAAACCCTTGCCAGCTCAAAGCACCACAAAGGGGATAAGGGGATGTGCTCCATCGCAACAGATCTCAGCTGTCTATGCGAAATCTTCTTCAGCTCAATCTGGAAAGTGGCAATTAAAGTGAATGAATCTGTGTGAATGAATCTGTGTGGATTAGCTGAGAGACGGGCACAGCTGGTTCGGTCACGGTCACGGCAGAACATCCTGCAAGAAGACTCCGAAGTCGTACACTCGATAGACATCGACTCTGAGCCACAGTCACCCCTTAACACATCAGACCCCGGCAAGCAGCGAGTACGTAGAGCAGCTGGGGAGAGAAATCGTCAGCCGAGTAAAATCTCAGCCGCAGCACTCGACAGTCTTATGGCATCAACCTAGTACCATCTCTGATATCATAGTACCATCTTTCACAACAATGTCAGTTGTTGATGTTCCGTTGGTGCTAGTATGATATATTGTTATTCCATTGTTACACAAATGCTTACTGACTATAGTTTTTAAGTAAATACCACATGCCGATCTAGCTTCTCGGCTGGAATGTTTGTGTAAATATTACTCATATTTTATTGGATGCTTGTTCAGTTCATGTAGTGTGATATTGTTCTTTGCGCAGCTGAGGTGTGTGGGGTGTTGAATGACACTCATTGGATAGTGAGTGGGTGAGTGACTTCTATTGAAGGAGTATTCCTAGAAGCTTGGTACAGGTTGCACGCGTTTGATACTCATGGAATTGATCACTGAAAATCATAAACAAGAGGTAAAAGTAATTTGACAAAAAGCGCTTCACGGGGGCCCATTCCCCGGTTAGGGGTCACCCCAGGGGGTCAAAATTTGTACCATTGAATTCTTTGGGTAGGGGTTCCTATTAGTGTTCCATAGTAACTATAGGCCTATGATGCACCGTTTGGCCACAGTGCACGCGCGTGACAACCAACGACCAACGACGTCACGACACAGCCTATCTCAATAAGCGCCTCTTTTACTAAAGTAAAGTGAGGCGCTTAAAAACTAATGATCAGTTTGTCACAAAATTTTTATACCTCCACCAGGCGAGGCCAGACTGAGGTGTTATGTTGTCATGTTGTCTGTTTGTCTGTCCATCCGCCCTTCTGTGTGTTCGTCTGTTACCAAATATATGAACACAATATCTTGAAGACGAACAAACCTATTTCGTGCCAATTGGCACAAATTGTTCATGGTGCAAGGGCATGAAATGGTCAGCTTTGCGGTCTGGAGGTCAAAGGTCAGCATCACACAAAGCCAACGGTAGATTAGTAGGCCTGGTGGACGCATTATTTTTGACCCCGTCGGTCGAGGACTCCGTGGGTCAAGGACCCCGTGGGTCGAGTATCTTTTCTAGTAGTTTACTTCTGAGTCAGTAGTAGTGATCTGTTTGTTAAAGTTACTGTTGTGAACGAATAGGAAAATGACCTAAGCAAAGATGTTTATTTCATCTTGCCCAGGCTACAAAAGTCAGTAGTCATTTACGTAGCAATTTATTTATTTTTTGTCAAGCAATTCTCCACGCCTACAGTAACTAGAACTATGATGTATACTTTGCTTGAAGAACATTGACTGAGGTTATCACCGATACGACTGAAAATTTTACAGCATTACCTTAAGGCTGCAAAATTCAGTATATTACTGAGTTGACCTGGTTTTTACTTGACCTCGTTTTCAGTTTACTTCTGTCTAATGTCTATCCAGTTATGAAGCTGTGCTGAGGACCTCGCTGTTGTAATCTTATGTACTGGCAGAACTGTAGCAATATTAGAAGCCCAAACTGTCACTAAATCAGCAAAGTATGCATGTAAAAATATCTCGGGGTTAAAAACCTGAGCAAAAATTGGAAACAGTTATGCTACTTTACCATCATCAGATTTTAACTTCATAACGTAAGCATAACTGAACAGAACATATACTTGGTAACAGTGGAATTTTATTGAAAGTGAACTCAACATCAATTAACTAGAAAGCAATATGCATCACCTCCCGAAGGCAATGCAATACCGGCAGGCCCCTTGAGCGATTCTGACGAAATTTTGTGTTGTTATGGGATTCCTATAGGTCCGCTCTGTTAAGCAAAATTTCAACATTGTGGGTATAGATATGTCGGCTTAAGTGGCTCAAAATCGCGAAAATTTCGAATTTTGGGGGAAAATTTACCCGTAAGGTTGAGGGAGTCACAGGTCCGCACCCTAGTGCCAAATTTAACCCTTTTGGCTTTAAAAATGTGGGCTTACAGCCCCAAAATCGCCAAAATCGGTATTTTTGGTAACAATTTGCTCCAAAGGGGTATGTCCCTTTAATGGATTTTTACCTAATTTGGCCTGAGGATGGTCTCCCAGGATTACACCATCATGCCAAATTTTTCCACATTGGCTTTAAAAATGTGGGCTTAGAGCCACCAAAATCGCAAAAATTGGTAATTTTTGGTATATAGTTCCGCCAAAGGGGTATATGCCCTTAATCGATTTTTAAAAAATTTAGCATCTGGGAGGGTCCCCCAGTTTCCCACAATAACGCCAACTTTCGCTATTGTGGCTTTAAAAATGTGTGCTTACGGCTTCCAAAATCGCAAAAAAATAGCAATTTTTGGTATTTTTGGTACAAATTTGCCCCTATGAAAAAATTTAGGGGTCCATAGAGAAACTTCAATATAGGTGCACAACTAGAAACCTTTCTCTATGCAATGGTACCATAATTGTTTTGAAAATTGCACTGCTTCATAGCGTTTCCCGTTATCACAAACTTCATAATTCCAAAGCGTGACATAAAAATAAACAAAAAAAAAGAAAGAAACATCATACTTTTTCGTCTACAGCCGGCGCACGACCCACGATCTCCACCATACTTGGCATGGTAATAGAGGAGGTCCGTCCTATTTTTGCACCCCCTAACTTTTTTTGATTCGATCAGTAGTTTCGCCGCTAGGGCTATTGAAAATTTGTGGGAAAATGCCCCCACCGCGGGAAAATGCTTATAACTTGGGTGTTTGTCCCTCAAAAGCAACCAAACTAAAAACTTCAAGAGCTACTTGTAGACGCGTACAAACGCTGAGAATTTTGTAAAAATATTGCAAACGAGTCGCTCCTGAGGTACAAATTTATTGCCAAAATTCAAAATTTTGACAGTTTTTGGGGCTGTATTCCCACATTTTTGCACATTTATCGGGGATACGTGTCGCCCCTGCGGGGTGAAAAACCCATTTTTGGACCACTGAGTAAAAACAATACTGGCATGGCTGCGCTACGCGCAGGCCTGCCGCTAATAATTTTTACATCTGTACATATTTAGACAGTTGTATTTTTACTTTTCACTGATTTGGACAGTTTGTCAACTCGGATCGCTGCATTGTAGTTTCAGTGTTTCATTTGCGGGTATAATGAAATGGTTTTATTTTTTGTTACTTTGCAGAAAATATTTTACCAAGATATGGATGACGTTGTATGCTAGTTTTTATTATGTGAGCTTTACTGCTTATTTTTGCTGTTAGAAGACATTGCATCTGTAGTCAATTTGTTGATACTCCCTGCTGTACAGATTGATTACTACGTAGAGTTGTTTCACGAGTAGTTTGCACGTTTATCGTCATCGGCAACTCTCTGTGTTCTCAACGCTAATGTTAATAGCGAGTGTGATTCAGATCCACTGCCATGAGGTTCTGAATAACTGGCACATGTAGTCTAATTGCGTCGTGATACAGCCAATATATTTCTGAGAATAACGTTTTTGTATACAGTTTTGTGTAGTGTGTACACTGTATTATGACCGCTTAAAGTTATGCTGCAATTGCCATCTGTTTGTCAAGTTTGTGTGATTGAACAAAAAGTTCTCTCCAGCGGTCCCACAAATTTCTCTAATGAGTCTTTTTTGATGCTCAGTCTAAGCTAGGGTGAGCTTAGAAAACGAGCCATTTTAACGAATGCCAAGTTTAGTTAATTTGCCATAGAAAACATGCACACATACGTTTTAATGTTGATGTTAGATGTTTACCTGAGTTAGGATGGAAATCAAATGAAGGTTTTTGAATCTCTTTATCATTAGTGAAACTTTAAAGTTAACAACTTTAAAAACGAATATATGAATGTGTGTGTATGACTAGTTGCTGTATTCTTACGCGGTCGCAAGTGATTTTTGTTTGACTGAGCTTGTATTTATGTGAAGCAGTGTAACATTGTTTCTCTGTAACTTTGTATCTTTGTTTTGTAACGACATTTGTTAACTTTTTGTAGCTTAGCAACGTTGTGGGAAAACAGTCACAGCCATAGACAATAGAATATTAATTTCTAGACATCGTACTCAGGGCCATTTGCATAGATAAAAAGTGTCACCAATTTCACAAAGAGGAAACATGGCGGATGCTTCGAAAGATGGGCTCCTATTGGGCAAAGCAATACGCCACAATACAGCTGCACTGCAGTTCACGTGTGGAAGTAAACAAGTTCCTGGTTGCATATGTAGTATTGTTTTAACGCATTAATTTTCGGCAATATTTTGTCTGCTTGCGTGATAGAATATTGCTGCAACGAATTTATGTTAAGTTGAAGTTGAAGTTCGCAATCGAATAGCAAGCGGCTATCTCCGAGGTACTACTTATTTACGGACGCCATATTTTCTCGCCGATGCAATAGTGACATAACAAGCTCACAGTGCAGGGCGTGTGGTTACAGCTGTCGTCATGATGCTTTCATCCTTAAATTTGCCAGATGGCAGCACCCTGCAGTGGGGTGTGTGATGAGATATACTGTGCCTGTGCCAGTGCCACTTTCTGTGTTTCTTGCTAAGGTTGCTAAGCATTTATGCTCTTAAGTGCATGGAAAAAGTCCTGACTGTCTGTTACTCGGAGCAGTTGGCTTTTGTTCAGTTTCAATGACTGCGTTGTTTATGTTCATTTTTGGATGTCTAAACATTAACTATTCACTGTTTTGTATTTCGGTGTATTTTGTGGTTTAAGTGATGTGTTAATAATCTAATGATTGTTAGGGATGTGCAGAATAGATTTATTTCGGTTCGTTTTTGAAAAGTTTGGATTCAGTTCGGAATGAGCTTGGTTTGGTTTGGTTTGAAAAACGTTCAGTTTGGATATTACAGTTATTTACTACTTGTGTGATATTTGAGTATGCCAGACAATATTTTTTCATTTTGGGTCAGTGGATGACATGACGTTGATGTCACTGATGTCACTCACAATGACAACAAGTAAGTAATGTAATTGCATTCTAAAACCTACATGCTAAACTCTGTTTCGGTCGTGTTTTAAAACATCCTTGTAAAGTTATTTTTGTCACTTTTAATTTGAATTTTGGATTGCATGCAGTTTCTGTCGGAAAACCGTCTGAATGGCTGTCAAATTTTTGGATGGTTTAGTAAAAAACCGAATCCGGACCAATTTTTTGGTTTTCCGCAGACTGCTAATTATTGTTTGTGTGTGTGTGGTCTTTACGTTCATAATTTCAGAAAGTTCTGGTTCCATCTGTATTGTCATCGTAGCATTCTGCATGATGTACTGTGTAAATTTGTGTTGGTATATAACTGTAGCTTTTTGGGATTTGCGTTAATACCAAATATCCTGGTAGTTATATTCTTGTCAGTTTGGTCCTCATGTTGTAATATAGTCGTGATTGCCAGTGTAGAAAATTATTTTGTGAGGAGCTCATGAGCTGTTGCTCGCTGCAGTGGTTATCTCAATTTCTAGTATGGTAATGTTGCTGAAACTTATTGAGTCGTTAGAAAAAATGTCAGTTTGTGGGTGCTTCCAGTTTCAAAAACATACGCTTGACTTAGAGTTCAAGGTCTGTTATTGGAGTTTATTGTACCAGACTCGAGGCAGGTCATGGCTCTGTTCATGACGTGTTACTTGATGTTCTAGTTGTACAGTATGTCGTGAATATCTTGATCTGAAGACCACAGTTTAGAGATCCTTCTTGGTCTTGAACCTTTTTGAGGTCTTAGCAATATTTCTGAATTCTTTGTTTTGTTGTTGTCACTGGACTGCCATCTGTCGCTTACTTATTTCTGACCACTATGTTCATTGTCTGTTCATTATGTATGTGTTCTTTACTGTGAGATGTTAAGTTTGAAGTTTCTGCAAAGACAATCGTCTCTGCTCATACAAATGTCGTTCCATCGTTGTACTACTTCTGTAAATGTGCATTGTAGTGTCATATGTACTTTCAGCAACTTACACTATGCTTGTGTTTTGCTCTAAACTTCTGTAGTGCATGTTCATTATACACAGCTAATGTCTAGCAGTAGTTTCCTATAGCTGTATCATCCTAGCTAACGTCCTAACATCAGGTATTTGTTGATATCATATAAAAAGTCATAGATGCCCACAAGGTGGCGCTGATCTGTGATTACCATATTTAGCCCTCAGCCAGTCGCCAGCCAAAGCATCATAGTTCAGTGGAGGAGTGGCTATCCTCTGCACTGCATATGCATACCACCGTCCATACTTAATCCTATTAAAGCTTGTATATTATTGTCAAGAAGAAGAAGAAAGCTGTAAAACTGGACACTGGGTCACTGTGTCACATGGTGTACCTGTTTACCACCCAGCTGTCACCAGTACTAATGCCACATACCAGAAATCGACGCCGAAAACCGGTACCATAACACTCACTCACTCACTGCTGCGCTTGACCAGCGAGGGTCGTAGC
>Ga0209339_1000316_pt1 | contig 17833 bp, 6 predicted proteins | sample OlaalgELextract3_FD_187376 | JGI IMG/M metagenome (GOLD analysis project Ga0209339, IMG submission 187376) | Olavius algarvensis symbiont microbial communities from Tuscany, Italy - Type A ELBA extract 3 (SPAdes) (version 2) | ecosystem: Host-associated > Annelida > Digestive system >... | reverse complement strand
TCAGCCACACTAGGCCTTCACCCCGTAGCCGTAGCTACTACTCATTTCCCGTCCCGCTGAGGGTAGGAGGCTGAGTTGGCCTGAGCACACTGTAGGTTAGCAATTTGCTCAAGGTTGCTTGCAGTGGACCGGGTGTGAGTCGAACCCGCAACCTCTCGGTTACGAGTCCGATACTCTACCAACTGGACCACTGCACCCACTGCTAACATCGACCTGTAATTGAATGAAAGAATATCTGAAGGAATAAATGAATGAGGAAACGACATTTAATTATTTTTATCATTTTATATTTTTAAATGTAAGCAGCTGGTTGGCTTATGTTGTAAGCTGCCTTGTCCAGTTATGATTATGATATGATTATGAATGAATTCATGAATGTATCAAGAAATAAATTATTAGAACCCACAAACTGAGAGAAGGGACCAGCAATTAACCAACGGCCTCTTTTCTTTCTTTTTCTTTCTTTCTTATTTGGGGTGGCACACGCTGCCTTCACATGCCAACGCTGAGGCCTGCCTTACAGGCTGGCCCAGTACGCAACCCCAGGGACCAGATGACCGGCCAGCGCATACAGCTGGAGGCCATCTGTTATCAACGACCTCATCAAATCCAGAATTAGGCGAGTATAAAGGAAGTGTGGGTTCTCGTCCTCGGGTTCTTCCTTTTTCTTTCAACTGGGTCCCCCGGGGTTCTCCGCGGAGGGAAGGTTGGGAGTGTTTGTGAGGAATTTGATAACAACGAAGGTGGTATATTATTGGGTTAATGTTTCTGAGAGTTCTGGTGCCAGCTCACCGGGGTTGTCCAGAATAAAGGGCCGTTTGTTGTGTGTATCGTGGAGTGACTGACCTGCGCCCTGTTGTACGTCGTACTGTCGCAGATCTTAGTGTGTCCCATACAGAAGCAGCGAACACATCCGAACTCGTGCTGCTCCGACAGGTAGAACGAGCCTTCATCACACTCGCTACAGAACGTTCCCACCACGTGCCTCTGTCATAGTATACACATACACACATAGCAACAATTACGGACGTAAGTAAGTAAGTAAGTAAGTAAGTAGATTTATATACGGCGCACTTTTAGGCAAATGTCACAAGGCGCCGTGGCCTCACGCACTAAACAGGAGTAAAGGTAAAGGTAAAGGTAAAGGTATGTGGATTTATATAGCGCCCTAGATGACAAGTATCTCGTCCTCAAGGCGCACAGACATGGATCACACAGTTTAACCTGCAAACAACATCATGCCTGCCTTTAGCCTTCATTCGCATTCACCAGATGGCGCTGCCACGGACTGTGATGACAACATGAAGTTGCAGCTTAGCGCAGCTGTAGGTTGAGCGCAGGACAGCGAAAGCTCGCCGGTCAAAGACCAACATTCTACCGCTGAGCCACGCAACCAACCATGTCTTTAGCAAATGCTTGAATTGTTCCAGACTGTGACACTGGCTTAGATTGATTGGCAGGGAGTTCCGCAGCTGCATGTGGACCGGCAGCTGCGAAGCATCGGTCGGTCGCCGAAGATGTTGGACGTGCGGCGCGTGACACAGGTCGCTGTGTCTGCTGATCGAAGTCGGCGAGCGCTGACGTCGGCGACAAGCTGACAGTCCTCCGCCAGGTAACCAGGTGCCTGACCAGTCAAGCACTGGAAAACCAGGACGGCGATCTTGAAGTCGACACGTCGTCGTACTGGTAGCCACTGGTTGGGCCGTGGTGCACCGGTTATCAGACGTAGGCGTCATCTGCTCAATGACCAACGAAAGTGTCCTAAAATGTAAGTTGTATAAATCCAAGGTGTTAGGATTAAGGTTTATACGAGTTGTAGATAGAAAGTTTCACCTTGCATTCACACTCTCCTGTAGCAGGGTCTGGATACCGCGACACGCTTCCTCTTTGATCGCACTGACCTCCTCCTGGACGTCATGACACCATTAAACACAATAGATACATGTGTATCAATGGATGTGTAAATGAATGAATGAATGAATGAATGAATGAATGAATGAATGAATGAATAAATAAATAAATGTATGAACGAATGCGCAGCTGTCAAGACGTTAAACAAGCTAGTGTTGACAATGCAGTACCGTCTCTGTATCTGCTCAACTCTGCTAGTCTGGCGAAACCTCATGCTGTAGAACACCTCGTGGCTGATCTAACCAGCTATGGCACTGATGTAGCGATCATAACTGAGACACACTTTAAAACTAAACATGCTGATGGAGTCGTTAATATTCCAGGCTATACGTTGTACAGACGCGACCGAGTTGGGCGGCGAGGCGGCGGCGTGGCCACATACGTACGGTCACATCTGCAGTCCGGAACCTGGAAACCAGTCACGGATGACAAGACGTTCGAACTGCAATGGACAAAAGTCGGCAGCGACCTCATCGGCGCGCTCTACCATCCACCAAAACCGATGTACAACGTTGAATCGCTGCTCAATTACGTCGAGGCTAACGTAAATGAAATTAACCAGACTTTTCCACGCAGTATGATCACACTGGCTGGTGATTTTAATCAACTGTCAGACGCTGATATTATCGAGCGGACAGGCCTTACATCATTACTACATCAACCAACCCGTGGCGCCAGCACTTTAGACCGCATATATGTTTCAGAGCCTTGCTACAGTGCTGTTCGGGTCGTGTCATCAGTCGTCAGAAGCGACCACAAGGCTGTTGTTGCGTATACAGACAACAACAAGAGTGCTGGTCCAAAGAAGACTTCGACTAAACTGGTTTATCGGACAAAAACACCTGAACAAAATGCATTGTTTCTGCAAACCGCAACTGAAATTAACTTTGACTTTGTCCAAACTGAAGATGATGCTCAGACCCAGTTCGATACTTTTTATAATGTAGTTTTACTGCTTTTTGACTACTTTTACCCACTGCGCACTATTACTATCACAGATCGTGATCCGTCTTACATAACACCTAATATAAAGAGCCAATTGCGCCGCAAGAATAAACTAATGCGAAAAGGTCGATTAGAAGAGGCATCCGCATTAGCTCAGCACATAGGTAAAGCCATAACAAAACGTACCAAAACCCAACTTAGCACCATCGGTGAAACCACTGACAGCAGGGAACTTTGGTCCTGTGTCCGACACCTAACAGGAAAGAAATCCAACACTCAAAAAGTCAACGGCCTTACTGCAGACTCATTAAATGACCATTACGCCAATATGTCGACGGATTCTGCTTACTGCCTACCACCACTCAAACACTCTGCATTCAATTACAATACCGACAGCATTAGTGAGTGGCGAGTGTTCAAAGCTCTGGACACGCTTAGCCCCACATCCACTGGCTTGGACAACCTCCCTGCTTGGTTCCTGCGACTCGGTGCACCTATATTCTATAAAGTTTTAACTCACCTCTTCAACCTGTCACTCTCCAACTCAGTCGTACCAATTCAGTGGAAACTCGCATGGATTCGACCGGTTCCAAAAATCGCAACACCAGCTCAACATTCTGATTACCGTCCAATATCCATCACTCCAGTTCTGACACGCATGCTAGAGAGATTAGTTGTCAGGCAGTTTATCTACCCTGCTATTCTCAAACCGCCACCAACATTATCCTTCTCAGACCAATTCGCTTACAGGCCCACAGGATCAACCAATGCAGCTATCATCTCCATCCTTCACATAGTAACCCACCTTCTTGTAACCAACCCATACGTCATAGTAATAGCCATCGATTTCTCCAAAGCGTTTGATACTGTAAGACACAGAACCCTGTTGGAGAAAATGTCTCAGCTAGATATCCCAGACCACATATTCAACTGGCTAGCAGACTTCTTCAGAGAGCATTCCCACCAGACTCATTACAGTGGTTCCATCTCCCAGATCAAGTCGATTTCCGCCAGCATTATACAAGGCTCTGCCATAGGCCCAACCTCATATGTAGTCAATGCATCCGATCTTCATACCATCAGTGATGGTAATGAAATATGTAAATACGCAGATGACACCTATCTAATTGTACCTGCTGTCAATGTGAATACCAGATCTGCAGAACTCCAACATATAACAGACTGGGCTAACACCAATAACCTCTCCCTTAATCTTAGTAAGAGCAATGAAATAGTCTTTGTGGACAAACGACGAAAACACAAATTTCAAGTACCCAATACATTAGATGGGCTGAAACGCGTGCAAAACATTAAAATTCTTGGCGTCACGTTCACAAACGGCCTCTCCGTCACACCCCATGTTCAACATTTAGTCACCTCTAATGCTCAGGTTTGGTACGCTCTAAAACTTCTACGTGCACACGGCCTTTCCGACACGGCAATACAAGCAGTCTACCGTTCAGTTATCATAGCGCGGTTATTATACGCCTCGCCTGCATGGTGGGGCTTTGCTTCAGCCCAAGACCGGCAAAGAGTTTATGGATTCTTACGCCGTAGCGCCCGGGTTGGTTTCTGCTCTCCTGAATTACCAAGTTTTGACGATTTATGTCTGGAAGCCGATCAAAATTTGTTCAATAAAATACTACGCAACCAAGATCATGTTTTGCACCCCCTACTCCCTCCCGTCAGTGATACCTCGCACAATTATTCATTGAGACGACGTGTGCATGACAGAGCACTGCCTGACCGTCTTTCGTCTTTAACAGATTGTAATTTTATCACCAGAATGTTATTCTATCAAGTTTATTGACATTACTCTGTATATTTCCTACTATGTGTTTATGTATTCTATTGTGTAATAGTAACTGCTTTCTGACAGTTTCTACTAATAAACGGATATGATGATGATGATGGTTTTAACGTGCCCATAAAGAGTTAATTTCTAGCTTCACTTCTTGCCCTGCATCAGCACCGAGTCTTTTTACTCACATGTTTGTGCGCGATTAGGCCTAAGCAAATTCTCTAGATAGTGCTTCTGACAACGGAAAGAAAGACAATATCGCCGACTCGAAAGTACGGTGTAGGAAGTTAAAAACATATTAATATATCTGTAAAAAATATCAAGTGTATGCGTAAAATAGGTATAAAACTATTGAATATATAGAGAAGTGTGCATATACAATGACATATACAGATAAGTATGTACCGTTTTAAGGATCGGTAAAATCTCCCTGACGACGAGAATAGACTCTGTAGTCCTCGGCCTTTTTTCATTACGTTCTTATGCTCCGACATTTGTTCAGAACTGCTAGACAGATGTTGATCGCCTACAATTTATTACACAACGAATGAGTGAAGAAAACCGACTACAGGTGTTTTTGTAGACCTACGGGCATCTCCAGCCATGCACTGCGAGTGGACCCAATCTAGCCGACTTTTTATGGCTGCTAGATTGCGTCCATCCGCAGTGCACACACGATATTAGTAGTGTGCAAGAGTGAAATGATTATACCATCATAAATGATTTAAGAAAATATGATGCATGGACAGAAATACGCAAATTATCATACAGTACCATTGTGCTCAGCGTCTGTGGAGTAAGATAACACCGAAATAGGTGTAGATGTACACTGTGTCCCAAACAAGTAAAGTAAAAATCCGTTAATAATTGACAAAGTTATCGACATGAGTTTGATGTACTACTTTTTTGGGACACAGTGTATTTTGCTTGTCAACAGTTCAAAAAAAGTGAAGAAAATAAAAAAAAATATTGCTCTTTATAAATACTATGGCCTACAAATAAATGTGACGACTATAAAAAGACGTGCTTTCTACGCGACTATCAGAACAAATCGATAAGAGAATCAGCTTCAGTTGCGTTGTCTCCCTCCGAATGCACTGTAGGCCCTACTCCATGTCTCTCCTATACGATACCGGCACTATGGACGAGTGTTCCTATTCCCGTATCACCTATAGACGATGTTATACGTTGACCCTGCAACTGACCTTGGTGTTACTTATAACAACCGGCTCAAACTTTCATCACACATTAATAAGATAGTCACGGAGCCTTAGCTCCGTGATAAGATAGTGACCCAGGCTTCTCTGCGTGCAAAGCTAATTTACCTCCTTCAACACAACAGAGGAGGTATAATTCGCCCGCCCGCACGCCCGTGTTCGTTTGTCTGTCTGTCTGCAAGATTACTCAAAAATGCCTGCATGGATTTGGATGAAATGTTACGTGTCGACAGATGTCGGGACATGGACGAACTGATTAACTTTTGAGCCCGAACCGGATCATAGTCCGGATGCCGGAACCGGATTGCTTTCTTCCGTAGCGTATGCACTGCAACGCGGCATTTTATTACGTCGGGAAAATCAGTATTGGGCGCGCGTCGCAGCAGTATCTTTAACCATTTCGGAGATATTCAGCGTCAAAGAATGACCTGACCTTGAAATCTGGGTTTGGGGTCGTTCAAGGTCATTGAAAATGGCGCGGTTCGACAGACCATGTATGACTTTCTATTGGTCCGCCATTGTAACCACAGCTCTATCTTGTATCATTTTCGAGTTATTTGACGTTGAATAATATCGTGACCTTGAAATCTGGCTTAGAGGTCACTGAAGGTCATTGAAAGTGGTGTCATTCGAAAGCTTGGTGCGGTTTCCTATTCGGATTCTATAGTAACTATGGCCGTATCTGTAGCCGTTTGACAGATATTCAGCGTCAAAGAATGGTGTGACCTTGAAAACAGGGTTAGGGTTCGTTCAAGGTCATTCGAAATGGCACCATTTGATAGATCGCATACGAGTTCCTATTAGCTCTCCATAGTAACTATGGCGCTATCTTGTATCGTTTGCCAGATATAGTGACTTATTGGTCGAAAATCGCAAAGTTTTTATACCCCACCTGTATTTAGCGCCCCCATACGGGGTGATACCGTCGGAATTTAGCGAAGGTCTTTGATGCTGGTAAAACTAAAATGATTGATCTACCGTATGGTGAAAAATCTATGACAATATGTTAAGCCGTTTTCATACAATACCGGAACGTCACGGACGGACGGACAGACAGACAGACGGACAGACAGATTTGCTATATCAATATCGCGCGTCAGTGTGCTGACGCGCGATAAAAACGAATAATACCTTCTGATTCGTATGACAGACTGAAGTTCTTCACATTCGCAAGGAGTTCATCCAGCAGATGGACTTGGTTGTCCCAGCGCGGTTTAACGCCTTCAAGTTCTCTCCAGTCTGTTTCCATATCAAACAATTACTAGCAGACTAAGGTACGTTCACCTACGCTGCGCTGAACCCTACTATCGCTTTGATAAGACCTAACGCAGCGACGACTAGATTACCATTGCTGCGTTTCCCACAGAACGAAAGTACGCACTTCATTTGACCAAAATCATGAAAAATGAGAACAAACTGAAAGGAAAAATCTTACTCGAAGGAACGCCGACCAGTGGTGAGCCGGGCTGTCCGAAGCCTTTGACGTTACCGGCGCTGACTCGCACATAGTACTTACAGGCGGGCTCGAGTCCCGTGATTTCGTACTGACTGCAGCGTGGATCGTTGATAACGTGATGACCAACGAGCGGTGCAAAGTTCTCGAAGCGACTCCACTCAACTGCAATGCACCACAATCGACTCCACAATCGTATCAAAGAGTTGCGGAATAGTGCTTATTTCGAGAATTAATTGTGATCTGTATACCTGTAGTTTGTACGACGTACATTTCAACGCAGACTAATGAAACAGTTTGTCTGCATTGAAACACAAACTGATAAATTAAAATACGCTCCAGGTCGCTGGCATTAAAATACAGAAAATAGGTCCAAGACCTCAACCTGAACCCTGTATGATACTGTTTTCTATATTTTTCATGCCAGCAAACTACAGAATGTATACAGTTCCCTCTAGTTATTACATCACTCGTAATGTTAAACATCTCGTTCGACACCTTTTCGCATTGTCCCAGTAGGTTTTTACTGGCATATGAGTTTCCTGTCGCCGGGAACGAATTGTCGATATACTGAAGGAATAAGTTGAAAATAGGCCTACATTGTAAAAGTGTACAGTTGTTGTACGTTTGAAGCGAGCGTTATGTAGTGGGCCTAGGCTCCGCTGTTGAGATCGCTTTGCCGTCTGTCTGTCTGTCTGTCCGTAACGCGCGCTTCAGCTGCCAGTACACACATGACTTTTACAGAATCTGTTTACATCCCCCGACAGGTCAGGGATCTGGCTTGTTGCGAAAAAACAGTGCAAAAATATTTCAACCGTTTTTGACCTCCAAAATGAATGGAGACGTATGGGTCGCCAAGTAGTGACTACCTACCAAGTTTGGTCGAAATGTCTTCAGCCATTTTATCTGCAAAGTGCGAACAGTAATTAACGTGCGATCATACACACATATGCCTACATACATAGGCCTACTACCGTCGGCGTGGGGCATTAACCCTTTAATCGCCACATTAAAGCCGCAGAGCAACAATCATCATATAGCAATACCGTGATTGGTACACTGGCCGTTGATGGGTGGGCTGTTACATATGGTACAGCGAGCAGGGGACTGGACGGGGCCGCAGCCCGCCCAGGCCCTTCTTCGCTGTACCAAATGTAACAGCCCACCCATCAACGGCCAGTGTACCAACTTCGTATTATTCGATGTGGCACTATAATTGCCTTTGCGGTCTAAAGGGTTAAGCTCCGTACACACGGTCTATAAGCACGAGTAGTGTGTACCGAGCTTTAGCGATGAAATTAAGCAGAATAAAGTAATGTTACCTATCAGCCTCGTCATGATTTTGTTTTGGTCGACGTCGTTCGGTTTGTTAAACAGTACAAGCAGCGAGTGACCGCTGGACGTTATCAGCCGAACTTCAGTCAGCTGCGAAGGTAGTTCTACAACATCATTAAGTAACTTAAATATCACTATTTTAAGCGCTATGTAATAGCTGTAATAATAACAATAATGTGTAATGTTTGTAGTGGTCTGGCGGTCGGAGTCGTAACATGACAGGTGGCGGGTTTAGCAATCTCGAGCAAGTTGCTAACCACTGCGAGCTCAGGCCAACTCGGTCTCCTACCTTCAGCGAGACGAAAACTAAATAGTAGTTTACCCAGTGTAATGGGCTACAGAGCGAAGATCTACTGCGGCTGACTGTGGCGATGGTATGTCTGCATGCTGCATTGCGGGTCCAATATCCGTTTGCACGAACACTGCAGGAGCTCGTGCCAATCAGTTGATGAGTTGCATGGGCGCATCCAGAAATATGGATTAGGGTGGAGTTGAATTTGGTACATTTTAGCCTTAAAATCTGACATCTGGTGGCAACAATTTTAATGATTTTCCTGAGAGACAACTGGCCAAATTTCAAACTTTCATGCCATTGTCAGTTATTTCAGTGTGACAAATAGCTGGCACACTAACGGCGAAGAAGACACCATTAAGTGTTAATCTCTAATTTTTGTGTAGTTAGTTTAATAACGAAAGGTGAGTCAGTCCAGTGTAGTGAAACTTTAGTTTGAAATACGTTGCAATCGAATTACGCACCGCGCGGCAGTAAGTAATCAAAATTTAATTTACAACTCAACTCAACTCTCTCTAATATTTAAGGTCCGTCAGAACACTACCTAAGTTGAAATGCTACACTATAAAGATAGTTTTGAGCTGTTGTGCGTATTACGCTACTAACAGGCAATCTGCATTAGGCCTAATGTTTGCTGAGTTTAGGGGGCGCCAGTTCGCCCACCCCCCTCTAAATACGCCCCTGAGTTGTAAAGTGCTGCTGGTCACGCGTCATCTATGGGAAGTGTCCATATTTATTTTCAGTAATAGGCCGATTGTTACTTAATTAGTAGTAAAGAATTTTAGATATTGTATTTATAATTGTGTGTTCATTAGTGTTTACCAAATGGGTAAACGAAGTAATTCTGTCATTTCCATATATGACCAAAATAGCACGTTTCCTCCTGTTATCTATAGCAAAATACAACGTCATATGCAACATGGGCGAATCACATCAAAATACAGAAGTTAAGAACTACACAGATCGGCTTTTTACGGATACAAGCTGTGTTTGAAGAGCTGCAAGGTCATCCATGAACGTCACCATGGTTGGAGTGTGATGACCAACCTCATAAAAATAACTAAAGGTAAACTAAAAAAAGCTACTTGACCCACAGGGGTCGACAATACTTCCATCAGGCCTCCAAATCTATCTTTAGCCTATCAGCGCGTGACCTTGACCTTTGACCTCCTGACCCCCATAGTTGATCGTTTCATGCCTTTGCCCTAGGGACTACTTGAAGTAAGTTTCAAACGTTCACACAAGTTTACAGTTGACAACAATAATTATTGGCGAGTTTCACGTGGTGGTCCGTCTTACCGTAGCGCCTAAATGTGTCTTTCATCTGACGATAAAGGCACGTGCGACTTTCCCAGTAAACCAGCATCTGTTCGTGGCTCTGTCAACAGTCACCTCACAGATAACACTCTCAAACTGACGGCTAATATCACTACATTACCGAACAGACGAAAGATCACAGTTCAGCAACATCATAACAGCGAACAGTTTAACCCTTTAGACTACCACATCGACTAATACGAAGTTGGTACACTGGCCGTTGATGGGTGGGCTGTTACATTTGGTAGAGCGATGAGGGGCCTGGACGATTAAAGGGTTAAATAATGCCAACTATGACCACAGCTTTATGACAACACGGTGCGAAAAGATTCTGTTCACAGCAGTAGTCTGGTATAAACGTTTCTCGAGATCTGATGAAGTAACCTACATTCTTATGCACATCTGACTTAAGTAGCGTTTCCAATAAAACAGTGAAGTTCTGAACCTTTCGCTGAGCAGAGTTGTGCAGCTGCATCAGCAGTGGAGACGACGCCAACAGCTTAAAGTTCCTCGCACAGTTCGACGCTTCGTGGTATAAACTTTCCAGCTTCATCGAAATCTCCTCAGCGTCTGATCCATCTGAGACAGAGTTTGCTTTTTGCAGTGCGATGCTATGCATAGCGCGACTATTGCCGTCACCCGGTGTCTGTCCGTCCGTCCGTCTGTCACGTTCGTGAGTTGCGCCAAAACGAATAAAGATATCTTCGACATTTTTTCACCATCGGGTAGCCAAGCCATTCTAGTTTTTCCATACCAAACGGGGTGGCGATGTTCCGACGGGAACCCCCTAACGGGGGCGTCAAATGCAAGGGGGTATGAAAAAATGACGATTTTCGACCAATATATCGCTCTCTCAGAAACGGTTATAGTTAGATGGGCACGTTCAGCGAGACAATTTGTAAGCATCGAATTCCCTTTCCATCCATACAACATTTAGCGTGATTGCCCCAGGGGCGTCCCCAGGGGAAACCAAAAGGTGATAAAAATGGCGATTTTTGGAATTACGCATTGACTTAAGCATCGTATAACTCGGAAACTATTGAAGATAGACAGGTACATGCTGCGAGGGGTTTGGCAAGCACTGAATTGTCTTTTCATTCATGCAACGTTTTGCGTGAGTGATTGCCACAGGGGCGTCCCCAGGGCAAACAAAAAATGAAACCCGGGGTACGTAAAATGACGACTTTTTGCAATTGTGGTTCGAATAACTGGGAAACTGTTGTAGTAAATAGACAGCTAACATGCACTAAATACGCCATATCTTCCGAACGCGAAGGCCGACGAACTTCAAACTTGGTAGACGGACGGAGCCTAGATTTGCGAAAGTCACCATATTAATCCTTCTACTTTGAGCAGCCTTCAGCGACTAACGAAAATCCTCAACAACACGAGGCATTGCACGGCGTCTCTGCGATAGCTGAGCTTCTTGTTGTGTCTGTTTGGCAGGTGCGATGGTGATGACGTCACGTTTACAGTTGCATAATGTGACGTCAGATGACGTCGTCGTGACGTCATCAGTGCCGGATGCGGCAGCGACATCCGGAGGCGGAGCTTCTCCGTCAGTTCTCAAGACACCTGGTCGTCAGGCCGCGGCGTCGCCCAACCCGCTGTCTCTCGGCTACGTCACAGCGGCCCTCGTGCTCGGCTTCCTCTGCCTGGTACTCGGGATCGTCTACGGATATATACACTTCACCCGCATCAGTCCGAGGTTCCGCGCTGCGAGGATGTTTGACCCCGGCGGTCGGGCTGACGCACACAATGCCTCCACTCACATCTTCCTACGCAACTCCAAGTCTATCCAGGCGCTATGATAGGACACGGTGTTGAATGGAGTTGTTTTGATCAGCAGCAGCAGCAGCAGAAGTCACGGTTTGTCGTCATCTCAACAGCGCAAGACGACGCCAACGTTTGAGTAGCCACAGAATGGCCAGGGTTTTGCAGTTGGCGATTTACAGCAGGAGATTTGTTTTATCAAATGATTCAGCGTTGCACCGTCACTAAAAGCGGCAGCGAAAGAAGCAGATCGCAGATCTGAGTTGTGCTTTATTTTGTCGTAGGTTTGTTCAGTCGTTTACCGTGCTGACGTTTTAGTGAAAACAATACACAGACCGAAAAAAGACGTTTTGTGACTGACGACTGAAGTATTTTGTGCTATTTTATTACTACACGGAATGCATGAGCTGACCAATATGTAGTATAGATAGGCTACCTCAACGAACTGCAACGACAGTAGGCCTATAATTCTACAATGTGTCCCAAAAAAGGTCCCCCTTTTTATTTTTTGAATAACTCAGTAAAAAATTAGCCGATTTCAACAATTGTTGCTTTACAGAATCCTGAGGAAACTTGCGACTAGTCGGCTATAAATTTGCCCATTTTGCCTGAAAAGTGTCGCTGCACTACCTTCTGAAATTCAGAAGTATAATAATTATTGGTATGAAGTAAAAGAAAATGTTTTAATGAAGAAGTAAAGGCGTCAAACAAAAAATGGAAAGTTAACGGATCTGCTGTCTGTTTTCTTTACAACATTTTCTTTGTGTTATTTTTGTAATCGAACTTTATACTGTTTTAATCTACTGTTTTCTTCGGGAAAAAGTAGGTAGCTCTGAAAAGAGCCGGTTGCTGGGTGGCTCTGAAAAGAACCGGTTGTTGAATAGTGTAGTAAATGGTCCCTCAGACAACGTCACATGCGCTGTTCGAAACGATCACTGTCTGCCTGAACACGAAGTTTCGAGTCTCGTCGTTAGCCACTGGTCAATGATCCACCACGCTCTGCTAGAACTCACGCCATGTATCAAGTTCAACCAGCTGCTGTCGCACATCGACTTTATTTGCATTTCACTAGGTAGTGCGGTGACATTATTAAGGTGAAGTGGGCAAATTTGTAGTCAGCTAGTGTCTAGTTTCCTCAGGAGTCTGTGCACCAAAAATTATTGAAATCGTTTTATTTTTGACCGAGTTATTCCAAAAATAAAAAGGGAGACGTTTTCTTGGGACACAGTGTAGATACATACGGCCTTTATCGTTGCGCTCATTAGCAAAAGCTGCGTTTCGATGAAGCTGGTGAATTGATGTTAACCATTTGAAAAAGTAATTAAAACGAGGCAGTGTATGGCTCTGAAGTTTCTGCGTTAGCCTCCAATGACACATTATCGGTTTAACAAACTGCTTCAAATACAGACGGTGATAATGTTTTAAAGCAGCTTTAGAAATGTCGGGTTAGTTTGTAACTCCGTTGTCGCCAACGAACGACGACTATCTAATAGATTAATTTATGTACATATAACCATGTGTGGCTTGAGTCAATTCATTTACTGTGGCCTTACCTTCTCTGTATAATGTACATTAGGCACTGCGCTGTTCTCCCGTGCGCGTTTGTAGGCCTAACTTAAACAGGAACATCATCACGGCTATAAAAAGCTGGCTCGCCCGCCACGCCTCCTCAAACACGTCGATTGCTGTGCTGAAGGACGCTGGCGGCGAGTTGATCTCTCAGGCAAGAGGTGACGAGGTCGATCGTGCTTTTCCGAAAAGGGGGCGGCTGCCCCGCCCTAGCCCCCAGCGGGGGGGGGGGCGTGTGGGGGAGTAGGCTATCTGAATGCGGCAACACAATCAGAGGTGCCAACTTCCTAATAGCGTTCAGTGCCTGGGCGGATACGCGTCGGTGAAAACCGCATTCGTTAGTTTTAACGCACTACGACCAGTCTGTAACAGACTAACACACATATTTATTCACCAAAGGTCGGCTGCCAGAAGAGCTAGCCGCTCACTGAAACTGGCCACCAGAAGAAAAATTTTTTAAAAAATGGCAAAATGCCTATAGCTAAGTTACGCTACGCTCTAGCATAGCTGATCACGACAATTATGGACCAAAACGCTTGCTCGAAATATTTTTGACACATGATCAAATCCTAATCGATTAAAGACACTGATCAAAAAATCAGTGTGAGGCGTTTAACTTCTGTGATCTCTGCAGTGGCAAGGGTCGTGTGTGGTCGACCACAAACTGGACAGTCAATGATGTACTTCTGTAATTTTCTCAGACATATGATTTTAATTCATTAAAACTCTCATTCTCTGCCAGGAAACATCTTAGGAAAGCGATATGCTTCATACTTTATACTCAATGATAAGCACTTAAATATTAAATTTTACCTTCAACTAGTAAATCACATTTTTGTAACAGCATTTTACTTATGTTCTCTTTAAACTTCTGCTAGCAAAGAATATTTAATCAAAAGAAACTATTTTAAGATATTCAGATTCAACATCTCCTCAGCTATACGGTCTGAATTTTTTTGTATAAATAAACGACATATTGACTAAGTTACGCAATTTAAAGCTATGGGCTGCGGTTATAACGAGTCATTTATCAACAAGTCCCCACGTACATCCCATTATCACACATGTTGAAAAACACAGCCACTAAATATAACAACGTGACCTCACAATCACAAGTTAATCTCCTAAACTGACAGGAAATAAATGTCAGACAACAATTCATTCTCATGTGTTTCATCGGCAGAATTCTGTTAATATGAAACACAAGAATACCACAATACTGTCAGCGTACATCAAAACCATCAGATACGAACAGCAGCCGGCTGACCTAGCAACGCAACAGTCAAACGATGACAGAATTCATTTGTATCAGTACGTTTATCTCGTACGACAGATGACATCAGAATGCTTCGATAACAAGACATCAGAATAACAATACAATATCGTATCATGTTGTAATTTCAGCAAATAAATGTGTGAATGTACATCGTGCTCCGACAAAAGTGACACCACATACTTTTTCCAATGTAATACAAATGTGTGCTCCATCTTAATGACTTTCTGGCAGACTGCGGCTCAGCTACACGTTTAAAACATAAGAAACTCAGATGTCGCAGACAGACCGCACAACGTGTCAATGTTCAGAAGCGGTTATGAAAACCTTTTCACTAAAACTAAACGTTCGATAAACGGATATTCGGAACCTATTCTAAACGCAATCTTAAACGTTTTGAAATCTTTACTAAACGTTTGTGTGCCTGCTGGGATGTAAGTCGCTATTAGTATTCCATTGAAACTATGTACGGTATCTCGTACCATTTCTGAGATATACAGCATCAAATAATAGTGCGACGCTGAAATCGTGGTTAGGGGTGGTTCAAGATCATTGAAAGTGGCACCGTTCGATAGACCATATACGACTTACTACTGGTCAGCCGTGGTACGTATAGCTCTACCTTGTACCATTTTTGACTTATTTGATGTTAAATAATATCGTGACCTTGAAGTCTGGGTTAAAAGTTGCTCAAGGTCATTAAAAATGGTACCAATCGAAAGCTTGGGTAAGGTTTCGTATTCGCATTCCATATTAGCTACATCTGAATCTTGTATCGCTTCGGAGACGTAGTGAGATATTGGTCGAAAATTGCGATTTTTTCATACCGCTTGCATTCTACACCCCCATTAGAGGGTCCCGTTGGAAATGGAGCACAATATTAGTGAGCGTGTGCATGTACGTTAAATAAGCAACGAATTTGGTTATTTTCAATGAACACACAAATGATATAATTAATGTAATTTATCATAAATAATACTAATAATGATAAATAAAAAACTAAAAAATACTAATAATAATAAACTTCTGTTTTTAGCCTTTGGGGTCTTTACTCTCCCTAGGGCATTAAATAGTAATAATAAAATAATAAATAAATAAAATAAAACAATAATAATAAATAATAATAGTAATAATAATAACAATGTCAATAACAATATTAATGGCAATAATAATAGAGATAAAGCTGATGAGTGACAGACAATTATGACTACGACGACGACAATGCTGTTCATTATTCAGCAAGTAGCTGCAGTGTTTCATGCTCAGCGATTCGGAAGCTGAACGTTAGACAACCGAAGCATACGATGCTGTCGTGATGAAGACAGGCGGAGCCCTCCCAGCCAGCGGATGTCGACTCACAGCGAGCTGCATCCGTCGGACAGTCACACACAGACACTGCAGACCGACTGTCAACGTTCACCTACACAGCCAGATGTCACTCAAACAATGCGATAAATCACAAATGACCGACCCTTGCCTTCAGACATCGTCTGACTCACAGCTCACCTCATTATCGACATTCTCCACATGTTACAGTCCACTCAGCTGCTTTACTGACCAATCTACCCACATCCACTACGTGATGATGTCCTTCCATGTTCTCATTCATCTGGGCCACACGTTCCATGCAAGCAACCCTTACTGAAGTCAGTAAGTAAGTAAGTTAATAGATTTATAAAGCGCCATTATCGTGAACGAATCAGAGGCACCGAGATCGGTCACTAGACAGTGGCAAAGGCTGAATGGAAAAAATGAGATTTCAGGTGTCAGCAGAACGTTGTGAGAGTTTTGCATGAATAGAAGTTAGCAGGGAGACCATTCCAGATAGCAGTAGCTGCCGAGTGAACCTAACAAGAGAGTTTTTATGGCGCAGTCATCAAGGCCATAATACCAGTTTATTCAATCACTACACATTAAATTTTATAACACCCATCAGAATTTTACACAAACGTAAAAGCTAATAAACAAACTAATAAAACCAAAAATTGAACAGTACTATTAACAGACTGGTTAGAAAAACCATTATAAACAGACATGGACAACGATGATATCAACAAACCGGTTTCACAGCCGACAAAGTCACAGCTTTTTCCCTGTTTTTATCCAGCACTGAAGACCCACGACTGGCAAGCAGCTGTCGAAGTTCATCAATACCAGTATTGGTTGATGACGGTCGTTGCCGTGACGATCTCCTTGACGACGATGACCGAGAGACGACCGATACGTCGCACGCATAGCGGACGTTGTCGACCATAGTGCCGAACTCAGAGTAATTCAGCAGTTCAAATTGATGACTCCACTGACAACACAATATTACCTGTATGTTCATCGTGGATTAATGTCTCACCTGAAGTGATCACAACACTACCTTCACATTCACCTGACATGTGACATATAAACAGATTACTCTATTGACCTGGTCACTGCTGCATTATTAACTGCCATACAGAGCATAGTGGAGCATGGCAGGGTATTCTGGTTTCTTTTTTTCTCTGTCCAGTTACGGATGTCTTGTCAACGGCGGCACTAACTAGTGTGAAATTTTGCATGATGGTACAGATCAGTCCTGGACAGGTTTTCTCCAAATTGCAAATCCGAAATTCTGGGCCTACAATTTGGCCATTTGACCACGAATATTTAGAAAATGAAAGTCGCAGCGTTACATGTAGTGATGGACGATTTTAAAATTTCAAAACTCGATCGATTTTTTAAAGAAAATCTAGATTTCGAATTTTGATCCGAATTTTTACCTTTCGTAGAGCATTTAAAATATCGCGAGTATTGGATCACAGAGTTACGTAAGCGTACAGATGCGTACAAACGCGTGGAACGGAACGCACAGACTAGCTGTCGTAGTAGGCCTAATTGCGCGTCTGCGTCTCCAGCATATACATTGCTAAGTGGCAAATCGGCGAGATCAGAGATGACGGTGACGGCCTTTTGGTGA